>ERZ808246.1297-NODE-1297-length-18285-cov-3.162260_pt1 | contig 18285 bp, 19 predicted proteins | sample MGYA00521083_ERZ808246 | MGnify/ENA primary metagenome ERZ808246 (study PRJEB31516, sample SAMN03275577) | gut metagenome | biome: mammalia-associated habitat; material: feces | host: Papio cynocephalus | place: Kenya | collected 2012-07-07 ... | reverse complement strand
CCCTGTGCGAGAAGTACTACCACATAAGCCCCTACGCCTTCTGCAACAACAACCCGATAAACAACATCGATCCCGACGGGAGGGCGGTGTTTATGCTTTTTTACACCAAGAATAATGGCAGGGGAGACGAAATGTTTAAATCTGCGGCAGAAACAAGAAAATATGATATAGAACATAGTGATAATTTTGATCCCCAACACGATATTGTGCTATTAAAAGGTATAGAAGATCTTGCATCTATAAGTGATTGCGTGGAAGATATTGTTGATGAATATTCTGACACTTACGGACAAACGGCGGAATTTTCTATATGGTCTCATGCGGGAATAGATGGACCTGCTGGGACTGAAAATACAAGCTCGGACGCATTAGACAGAAAACAAATGACATTAAGCGGATGGGGCAAAATAAATTTTAATTGGCAAAATGGTGCTGTGGCAAACTTTTTTGGATGTAGAACGGGAGTTGCGTCCAACAATCAGGCCTCTTTTTCTACGCGTGTATCTGCATTAGGTAATTTTAGGAATGTTTCCGTTTATGGTCAGACATCTTATGCTTACCCTTCAACATATGTGAATTTGAGAGCAAATACCAACAGTATGATAAATGGTGCGTTTTCGTATCCAACATATATGGTCGGTGCCTCACGTTTGGGATTATCTGGCAGATTTTTTCCCACAATGTCGAAAGCTAACGCTATGAGAAAAAGTTATAATGGCCGGGGAGCGGTAAAAGGATATTATCAAAAAGGAATAATGTACAAATGAATATTGCGAGAAAGAAGAAAACTATAATATGTTTGGGGTTTGTGCTGTTACTTTTGCTAAACTCATATTTTGCGAGACCCGAGAACGTCCGTTCAAATTATTGGAAAAATACAAATGAAAAAGGATTGTTGGGGGAGTGTGGAAACGTTGCGGATTTTTTATGGTTCTCTCAAGACGGCTGGCAATACAATTTCCCCTTAGTAAAAAGAAACGAAAAGGTAAAAGGCATTGTTTGCATATGCCTCATGGGGCGTTTGGTAGTCTATTCTTTTGAAAACAATACCATAGGTTTTTATGTCTGCGTATGATTTTCAAAAAATAATGCCAGGCGTTCATAGCTGTGTATTGCTGAGTTTTACAAGCATTTTCTCGCCAAGTGCTGGATTTTTCCTGCAAGATACAAGCTGGTGTATTCAAAAGACGGTTATTCCGTACAGTTACCAAACGGAAGAAGGCAAGTGTTATGGGAACACCGTAATACAAGGCAATGAAATGCCGGCTTATGTGTTTTTAAGCTACGGCGTATTTGTTGTTACATGTTTTTCCAACGTGGACGACTATTACGAGAACGCGGAACGGTTTGACGTAGGGGAATGGAAATTAAAAAGCGATACGTTGGAAATCACATTGTGGAAGCCAAATCCAAAAGTGGAGCGGTTCTTTATAAAAAAGTCTGCCGAAAATGAAAACAAGATGCGATTGTATTATATTGACAATATAGGTGCATATGACGAGCTTGTGAAAATAAAATAAGTACACAGTCATGGATAATATTGGATATTTGGAATACTGTTGGAAAAAACGTCCGGATGTGCAATACAACAAGGTTGGGAAACATTATAATGTGGAGTTTGACTTGAGAAAAAACTCTTCATTGAAACATCAGGAGGTCGTCCCCAAGAATGACCCCAATGCAGTGAATAAATTCAAAATGATAGGAAAATGAAAACAGGGGATTTTGACTATTTCGTATTGTCGATATTTGATGTCGGCGACGGAAAAGCGAAAAAACAGGTAAAGGAAAGTCTCGATGCTCTGTCAGAAGGATATGAAGCAACGGTAACAGAAACAGAACCATTTTTTCAAGAATAGACATTAAAGCAATAAATATATCCGCAACAAATCATTGCATATGAAAATACCATTAATGGTTTTGGGGTTCGCTGTTCTGCTGGCGGCAATTGTTCATGTTTCGTTTGCATCTTCGGTCGGGTTGCGGAAAACAGACAGCATATCCTGTAAGCCGACTGTGGTTGACAGCGCGGAATTTTACAAGGAAAAAACACCTTGCCTCCTTTTTGATGAAAGGAAACCGGTATTAAAAAAGGAAAAAGGTGTGATTAAGGTGAATGGGTATAGTTTTGTTGACGACAAATCCGACAGGTTTTATTGCAAATACAATTATGAAGGGCGGTGGAGGGACTGGGTGCTGATATCATGCACCGGCTATAACGAGGAAGAGTATTACCTTATAAATGAAAAAAACGGGGCGTTGGATACATTGGTGGGGAAACCAAAGATTTACGGAGACATAATTTTATGTGTTGAAGGAAGCCGCACTGATTGGGATGGGAAATTGGAAATCTGGAAAACAGGTAAGAAATTCGCCTCATGCCTATACAAGTTTAAGCTGAAAGAATACGGCGTTTCCAGCGTGGATGATATATATTAGACTAACGACACACTTTATGTGAAATATAATTCGCTTAAATATATGAAAGTATGTCTGCGGCATCTGCACAATGCGCATTAATCGGCGGTGTACAGGGCGTATGCAATACGCCCCTACATATATGCAACAAGCAATTAACCAAACAATTAATTCCATATACAATTATTGCAAAACCATAACCGCCTGTCCTTTTCAAAACACGCCGAAAACTACATTTGACATGGGAAAAACTACATAGGACGCAGGAAAAATTATGTCTGATGTAATTCAAACTACATCAGACCTTTTTTCGCCACTTGCAAACACCTGAAAGACAAAACGTTACAGCGCACGTCTTTTATGCGGTTATCCTTTTGAAAGTCAAATCTTTACGCAATTCTGGCGGCATTTGCTGTTTCTCCGGCAGCAAGCAAAACGGATATGCCGTGGGGGATGCTGAACAAAATGTCCCTTTTCTGATTTTCCTGTTCCTAACCGGGGCATTTATTTGCCATGCCATACAATAACAGGCAATATTATCAGTTATAGAAATGAGTTATGCGCAAAAGTCTGCTCATATTATTTACGCTCTTTGCGGCGTGCTGCGCCGTGAGGGGGCAGTATGACCCGGAATACACCCATTTCTGGATGATGGAAACGTCGTTCAACCCCGCCGCCGCCGGAAACGAGGACGCGCTCAACATAACCGGGGCGTACTCCATGCAGATGACCGGCTTCCGCAACGCCCCCAAAACGATGTTCGCCTCGGCCGACATGCCGTTCATCGTCCTGAAAAAGCGCAACGGCGTGGGGCTTTTGTTCCAGAACGACGAGCTCGGGCTTTTCTCGCACAAAAAATTCTCGGCGCAATATGCGTTCCACATCGAAAAGCTTTTTGGCGGGCGGCTGAGCGTCGGCGCACAGGCCGACCTGCTCGCCGAGGAGTTTGACGGCACGAAGGCCGACGTGGAAACCTCAAACGACCCGGCAATACCCACATCAAAGGTTACGGGTTCGAAGGTTGACATGAGCGCGGGGCTTTTCTACCGCCACAAGAACTGGTATGCGGGGGCGTCTATGGCGCACATACTGTCGCCCACGGTGATGCTGGGCGAGACCAACGAGCTGAAAATCGACCCCACCTATTATTTCACCGCCGGATACAATATCAAACTGCGAAATCCGTTAATTACAATACACCCGGCAGTGCTCTGTATGTACGACGGGGGCGACTTCAGGGCTAACATCAGCGGGCGCGTGGAACTGCACGACGACAAGAAAAAGCTCTTTGCCGGGGCGACCTACAGTCCGCAGCACTCAGCGGCGGCGTTCATCGGGGGGCTTTTCCACGGAATAACCGTCAGCTACTCCTACGAGGCATACACCTCGATGCCCGACCTGAAAAGCGGGGCGCACGAGATAGTGCTGCAATACCGCCTCGACTTGAACCTGTATAAAAAAGGGCGCAACCGCCACAAAAGCGTGCGCTATCTGTAAACATAGAAACAACATCAGAACATGAAACAAATAGCTTATGCCTTCACAGCCTTCATCCTGTGCCTGACGCTCGCCTCGTGCTTCAGCAGCAAGAAGATGATGAGCGACGGGGGCGAAGTAACAGGACAACGCGGGGTGCGCTCGGAAGAGCCCGCGCCCTACGGAATGGTGAAAGTGCCGCGCGGCTATCTGAAGGTGGGGCTCGCCGAGCAGGACAGCCTTTGGGGGAATGTGATACCGCAGAAGGACATTTCGGTTGACGGCTTTTGGATGGACCAGACCGAGGTTACGAACTCCATGTACAGGCAGTTTGTTTACTGGGTGCGCGACAGCATAATCCGCGAGCGTCTTGCCGACCCGAGCTACGGAGGCGACGAAACCTACAAGATAGAGGAGGACAAATACGGCGACCCCGTAACGCCCCACCTCAACTGGAAAAAGCCAATCCCCTGGCGCAAGCCCACCGAGGACGAGGAGCGCGCAATCGAGAGCGTTTACACCTACCACCCGATAGACGGTTCGCGAATGCTCGACACGAAGCAGCTTAACTACCGCTACGAGATTTTCGACTACGCCAAGGCGGCGATGCGCAAATACCGGCTGAACCCCGAGGAACGCTCGCTCGACACCGACAATCCGGCAGACCCCGACGAGGTTGTCATGATTTCGAAAGACACCGCATACGTTGACGACGACGGAAACATAGTAAGGCAGACCATAACGCGCCCACTGTCGAGCATGTACGACTTCCTGAACACGTACATAGTGAATGTGTATCCCGACACCACGTGCTGGGTGAACGACTTCCAAAACGCCAACAACGAGGTGTACCTCAAAACCTATTTCTCCTCTCCCTCATACAACGACTACCCCGTGGTGGGCGTAACATGGGAACAGGCCAACGCATTCTGCGCGTGGAGGACAGAATACCTTCTGAGGGGGCTCGGCCCGGAGGCGAGAAACGTGCAGCGCTACCGCCTGCCGTCTGAAATAGAGTGGGAATACGCCGCCCGGGGCAAGGAGGGCAACCCGTTCCCGTGGAAAGACGGCGGCACAAAGAACGACAAGGGATGCTTCTTCGCCAACTTCAAGCCCGACAGGGGCAACTACACCGAAGACGGCAACCTCATCACCTCGAAAGTGGGCATATACGGCGCGAACTCGAACGGCCTGTTCGACATGGCGGGCAACGCAGCCGAATGGACAAACACAGAATACACCGAGGCGGGCGTCAGCAACATGAGCGACATAAACCCCGAACTGAAATACAACGCCGCCAAGGAAGACCCCTACCGCCTGAAGAAGAAAGTGGTGAGGGGAGGCTCGTGGAAAGACCCCGAATCGCTGATACGCTCGGCATGGAGGACGTTCGAGTACCAAAACCAGCCGCGCTCATACATAGGCTTCCGCTGCGTGCGCTCGCTGGCGGGGGCGGAAGCCGGGACAAACAAGGACAAAAAGAAATAAAATATAAGTCATGAAGACAAACAGCTTCAACATAATAGTGCGTCTGCAACGCTGGATGGACAGCGTGCCGGGGCAGACGTTCCTTAATTACGCATACTCCTGGGGCGCGTCAATCGTAATCCTCGGCGCACTCTTCAAGCTCACCCACCTTTTCGGCGCAGACATAATGCTTTTCATCGGTATGGGCACGGAGGTCATCGTGTTCTTCCTTTCGGCGTTCGACCGTCCGTTCGACACTGACGGGGAAACGCCCGAACTCGAGGAAAGCCCCGAAACCGATGAGGAAGATGCAGGGCAGACCGAAGCGGGAGGCACAGGAGGCACCACAATAATAATTGGCGGAGGCAGCGGAGCAGGACAGCAAACTGCGGGCGGAGAAATACCGCAAACAACGGCGGCGGCAAGTGCGCCCGCACAAGGCGGCGGGCTTGTGATGAACGGCGGCGCGGCAGTCCTTGCCGATGCAGGGAACGCGGCAAACCCCGAACTCGGAGACGTTACGCAGAACTATGTTGACAAGCTAAAGGAACTAACCGAAGTGCTCACCAAGGTGGAGGAGCAAAGCCGCAAGATGACCACAGACAGCGAGGAGATGATAAACCTCAACCGCACCCTCACGGGCATCAACACGGTTTACGAACTGCAACTGAAGAACATAAGCTCGCAGATAGGCACAATAGACCAGATAAACGAGCAGACCCGCAAAATGGCAAAGCAGATAGAGGAACTCAACGGCGTTTACAGCCGCATGATAAAAGCCCTCACTGTAAACATGAAGAACGCCGCAGCGGCATCCTCGGACGACGGAGGCGAATAACGCCGCAGCGCAACCCGCATTTGCCACAAACAGCGAAACCAACACAGCAAAATGGGAATTAAAAGAAGACCGGTATCTCCAAGGCAGAAGATGATCAACCTCATGTACATCGTCCTGCTGGCCATGCTCGCCCTAAACGTGTCGCCCGATGTTCTCAACGGGTTCACGATTGTTGAGGACAACATAAGACGCTCGACGGCAAGCACGGCATCGGACAACGCGGCAATGTACAGGAACTTTGACGAGCAGATGAAAGCCAACCCCGTAAAAGTGAGGGAATGGTTTGAAAAGGCACGCAGAGTACGCGCCATGAGCGACTCACTTTATGATTACGCCGAAGAACTAAAGCGCGCCATTGTGCTGCATTCCGACGGCAGGAAAGGGGACATTCACAACATTCTCAACAAAGACGACCTCGAAGGCTCGACATACGTAATGCTAAACCCCACAAGCGGACAAGGACGCAAGCTGTATGACGCAATAAACGGCTACCGCAGGAACATAACATCGATGATAACCGACAAGGACGAGATTGCCGTGATAAGCAAAAACCTCGCGACAGTCGTGCCGCAGCGCGAAAACACGCTGGGAAAGAACTGGCAGCAATATATGTTCGAGAACACTCCCACGGCTGCGGCGGTGGCGTTGCTCAGCAAGCTGCAAAACGATGTCAGGTACGCGGAAGGCGTGGTGCTGCACAACCTCGTCTCAAACATTGACGTAAAGGACATCCGCGTAAACGAGCTTGACGCATTCGTAATCCCCAACTCAAACACCATTGTGCAGGGCGGAAAATTCAGCGCACGCATAATAATGGCGGCAGTTGACACCACGATGCGCCCGTCAATATACGTGGGGGGACGCAAGGTTGCCTCAAACGGAATTTACGAGTTCACCTGCGGAAACACGGGCGACTTCAATTTCTCGGGATACATAGAAATGCAAAATGGGCAGGGAAACACCGTACGCCGCGACTTCACGCAGAAATACACCGTGGTAGCCCCGTCGGCGACAGTCTCCGCCGATTTGATGAACGTGCTGTATGCCGGCTACAACAACCCGATGAGCGTCTCCGCCCCCGGAGTGCCGCTCAACAAGATTGGGGTTTCAATGACAGGCGGCACGCTCCAGCCCAACGGCAACGGCAAATACATCGCCCGCCCCGCAACAGTGGGGAAAGACGCAGTGATAACCGTAACCGCCAACATGGAGGGGCGCAATGTGGAAATGGGCAAATTCACATTCCATGTGCGCAAGCTCCCCGACCCCACGGCATACATCGCCTTTAGCGACGAAAAAGGCAACGCAAGCCAATACAAGGGCGGACGCCCGCTGTCAAAGGCAACCCTCATGGGCACGCAGGGCATAGGCGCAGCCATAGACGACGGGCTGCTCAACATACCGTTCAGGGTGCTTGGCTTTGAAACCGTGTTCTTCGACAACATGGGCAACGCCGTGCCTGAAATCTCAAACTCCCCAAGCTTCACCGAAAGGCAGAGGAATATGTTCCGGATGCTCTCAAGGGGAAAGCGTTTCTACATCACCCGCGTAAAAGCCATAGGGCCTGACGGAATAGAGCGCACCCTGCCACAGGCTCTTGAGGTTATAGTAAACTAACGAAAATACAACAACGATTACGAATATGCGTAACATAAAGACGAAATACCTGCTGCCAGTCATCACGGCCGTAATGGCAATGCTCACCGCCGTTCCGGCAGAGGCGCAAAGCAAGACGGGCGGGGAAAGCCAGCCGTCCCTGTCGATGCGCCGCCAGCGTCAGTCTGCGTTCACCTCACGCAAACCGCAGGCAAAAAATACAGCCAAGGCAAAACCAGCCGCAAAGAGCGCAGCACCCACAGCAAAGCCAGCCACCGCGCCCATAAAAGCCGCAGCAGCCGACACGGCAAACAAAGCCAACACTGCGCGCCCGAAATTTGTGCCGCGCCAGCAAAGAAACGCCGCCACGGCCGCAAAAACTTCGGACGACCGCGCACAGACAGACTTCCCCACCGCCCCCGATATGCCCAAGGACGTGTCGTGGCGCAGGGACATATACCGCACGCTCGACCTCACGCAAGACGCAAACGCCACACTCTACTACCCGCTCGAGCAGCAGGGAGACCAGATAAACCTGTTCACATACATCATGAAGCTCATACTGCGCGGGCAGGTCAAGGCTTACGACTACTCGCTCAACGGCAACGAAAACTTCGATGCCAAGAACCAGGTAAAGCCCAAGGACATTCTCGACCGCTACCATATATATTATGAGACAAAAGACGGCAGAATGCACATAAACGACAACGACATCCCCGCCGCCGAAGTGCTTGAATACTTCCTGAAGGAAAGCTCGTATTTCGACCAGCGCACCGCAACATACCACACAAAGGTAACAGCCCTCTGCCCCGTGCTGAAAAGAGCCGACGACTTCGGCGGGGCGGATGCAAAGTACCCCATGTTCTGGGTGAAGTATGACGACATCGCGCCGTTCCTCGCCAAGCTGCCGCTCACGGGAAGCAACTACAACAACGCCTCGACCATGAGCGCGGACGACTATTTCGCCATGAACCGCTACCAAGGCAAAATATACAAGACAAACAACCTTCAGGGCAGGGTGCTTGCGAACTACTGCACCACCGATTCTGCCTTGGCAAAAGAGCAGAAGAAGATAGAGAAGCAGCTGACCGACTTCGAACGGCACATCTGGGGCAACGACTCCACCGACTCCGCCAAAATCAAAAAGGACACCGTAGTCCAGAAAAAGGAAAGGCGCAGCCGCACACTCTCAAGCCGCCGCAGCGGAAACAGCACAAGCGTGAAGGAAAAGAAGACCAAAGGCTCAAACACGTCATCTTCGGGAAGCGCACGCGTGTCAGTACGCCGCCAGCGCCACTAAGCAACCCGCATCACGCCAACATACCAAGCCCCGCCCCCAAAAGCGGGGCTTTATTCTGCCTGCCCGGCAAAGACCGTCAGGACTTGCACCCCAGCAGACGGCAAGCCGCACCGCCAGCCCAAAGCACCACAAAACTCGCAATCCACAGGTAATACCCTTCCACCAACACAAAACTTTTCATGTTCATGGCTTCGTCAACGATTATTTTCGGACAGAACGAAAACAAGCCTCCCAAGGCGACCGTCAGCATAGCCAGACAATTAAAGCGCACGTACCTGCTCTTGAAGAAATCTATGACAGACAACACATAAGTAACGTTCGCATACCATGCAAGGAAATAAAAACCATATTTCCCTCCTGCGAACACCGCCATCCACCCCCATAGCAAGCTCCACCATCCGCCGATTGCATTCTCACGCGACAAACCTTCCGTAAGGTAATCAGGGAAACGACAGGCGGCAATGTAACACAGCACACTGAGCAGCACCACCACTTTTTTGCATAACTGTATTTCCCTAAACCTTACCTGCGGCATATTCTTTATTACGCTTTACTTTCCACTTCCTTTATGTGCATTATTTACCCTCCCAATATTGCTTGACATTTCTAAACCATAATTTCCGTTCCCCAATCTTTCCGATTTCCTCATCATAGAATGTCGCCAGCTTATCACACATAGACAACATCCATGCCTTTCTTGATGTTATCTCTACAAAGGACAGATTGTTGGCATTTGCAATTTGTATCTGTCCCCAACCAAGAGCTCCCAATGTCAAGCAACCCCAATCAAAAGACTCTATTCGCTTGAAATGGCAATCTGTATAATTGAGTTTGCCACCAGTAACATTATACGATATTATCAGGACACAAAAATTGTTTCTGTCGTCATTCTTGTAAAAAGTCGCCAACCTTTTAACAGAAATCAAATTTGGCATATTGAATTGTGTTTCCGTATTATGTGTCTTAACATCAACAGCATAATAATTATTGCTGGCATCCTTAAATGCCATATCTTCCATAGCACGTCTGCCAAACTCATCATTTACAGAAATACCATACTCTTGAAGAACTTCAGGCAATCCTGTTTCTGCAAGATATTCCTGCACTGCATCCCCAACTGCACGCGGAGATGACAACGAACTGCCCTTAACTATTTCTGTCGCCTTTTCTTTCAGGTGTTCCAATATTTTATTAGCAACACTCTCTATATCGAATTTTTCTGTCATACCAATCAATTAAATAAGCCCAAAGAGTTTTCTTCTTTTTGCAGGGATATTCTCTTTGAAGATATATTGTTCTGCTTTTTCTGTTCGCACAGCGAATTCCGTTCCCAAAACACTCCGTCAAAGTAACCCTGAATAGTCTTGTCTCCAATGGCCTGCATAAGCCTCTTCACAGCCCAAAGGCAATACTCATGGTTGATTTCCACGCCACAATATTTTCTTCCAAGTTTGCTGGCCACTACCGCAGCTGTCCCGCTACCCAAAAATGGGTCAAATATCCTGTCACCCGGTTTTGATGAGGCAAGAACCAATTTTGCGTACAGTTTCTCCGGCTTCTGTGTTGGATGGTCCGTGTTTTCCGGCATTGACCAAAAAGGGACACTAATGTCATCCCAAAAATTTGACGGATAGGTTATGCGGAAATTCCCGGTTTCTGTTTCCTCCCAATCTTTTGGCTTCCCGTCCACTTTATATGGTGCAATAACCTTTCTTTTCATTTTGACAGCTTCAACATCATAATAATAATTCTTGGGGTTCTTGACCGCAAACCAAATATCCTCCATTGCGTTCTTCCAATTGGATTTGGCGCCCCTGCCCTTTTCTCTCTGCCAGGTAATTCTGTTGACAACTACAAGTCTTTCTTCTATCACTCTTTGTATGGAAGACGTGCATTTCCAGTCTCCACAAATATACAGAGTGCCGTCAGGCGACAGCTTGTCACATACTTTATAAAACCAGCTTCTCAAATAATCTTCATAAGCATCTGATTTCATGCTTGAAAACTTTTTACCATGAAAATCCTTATCAAGATTATACGGAGGATCTACGATTATCAAATTAAAATATTCATTAGGTATATAATCAATGCAGTCAAAAAGATCCGCATTAATTATAGAATTATCGGCAAACGACTTTTTTACATCATTCGCACTCAAAACAAATTTCTCCAATGAAGGAATTTCGCTTTCAGATACAGTTAACGTTCTATTACGCTCCGCACGGACTTTTTCTCCCATTTGATTTCAACAGTTCCCAATAACTAAATATTTTCCACTAATACCAACAAAGTCAGTCTTTCAAGCATCTAAACCAACTTTTTCAGGTATCATAACTATTATTCTGTAATACAAAAATAACTGTTTATTTTATGATAAAACGGCCATGCTGTCAAAATTTCAAAGGATACGCACAGGTGAGAAATGGCAGCACCACATATAAACGCAAACAAGATACACCGATACCCTACAAGAATTACAATTGCTTCTGTTTTGAACATTACACGGCACATACTCGGTTGAGTTTTTGCAAGACGCTGGTTTACAACAATTTGCCTGTTTTTGAAATCATCCCATAAGAGACTGTTTCCCAGAGGTTTGCAACAGCGGAAAAAAGGTCTGATGTAGTCTGGATTATGTCAGACATAATTTTTCCTGCATAGGACGTAGTTTTTCCCATGTCCCATGCAGTTTTTCCGCTTTGCGAGCCGCAATGCTGTTTATATGCAAAAATCCGCGCTGAATGGTGGAAAAAGACGTTTTGGAGGGGGTTGATTTGCGCTACAGGTAATATCTGCATAATTTAGCGGCATTTTTGCACACCAATACTCTGCATAAAATTTTGCGCGGAAAATGTAATGCGGTAATTTTGCAGTTGGAAACGGGCTGTAATATACAGCCGTTATAATCAAACCCGCACGGGGCAACAAAACGGCAAACGCGTATGAAAAGAATCGTTTTTATCCTATTCGCCTTCATTTTAAGCGCCTCCATGCAGGGGCAGCACACAATCTCGCTCGACAGTTGCCGCTCCATGGCCCTTGCCAACAACAAGCGGCTGCTGATTGCCGGAAAGGAAATCGAAAAGGCAGAATACACCAGCAAGGCCGCAAAAACCAACTACCTGCCCAAGCTCAAGGCAACAGCCGCATACTTCCGCAACAGCCGCGAGACGCACCTGCTTGACAACTCCACGCGCAACAGGCTCAACAGCCTCGGCTCGTCAATATCGCAGCCGCTCGGCTCGATGGCGCAGATTGTGGAGCAATACCACCCCGAGCTTGCCGACAAGCTCACGCAGTTCGGCAACAACGTGATTGGCGAGATTTCGGACGTGGGGCACAGGATAAACAAGGGCTTTGAAACCGACACGCGCAACATGTTCGCCGGCGCACTCACCATTACGCAGCCTATATATATGGGCGGGAAAATCCGCGCCTACAACGACATCACGAACTATGCCAGGCAGATTGCCGAGGAGAAGCACCGCAGCGGGGCGCAGGAGGTTGTGCTTGAGGTTGACGAGGCTTACTGGCGCGTGGTTTCGCTGGTGAACAAAAAGAAGCTCGCCGAAAGTTACGTGAACCTGCTGAAGCGTCTCGACGGCGATATGCAGAAGATGATAAAGGAGGGCGTGGCGACAAAAGCCAACGGACTCACGGTGAGCGTCAAGCTGAACGAGGCGGAAATGACGCTCACAAAGGTGGACGACGGGCTTGCGCTCTCGCGCATGGTGCTGTGCCAGCTTTGCGGAATGCCACTTGAAAGCAGCTTCACCCTTGAGGACGAGAACAGGGAGCGGATTGCCCCGGCAAAGGGCGGCACATCGTTCGACATAAGCCAGGCATACGTTAACCGCCCCGAGCTGCGGAGTCTCGAACTTGCCACCAGGCTGTATGACAGAAAGGTGCAGATTGCCCGCTCCGAGTTTCTTCCGCAAGTGGCTCTCACGGGAAATTACCTGCTCACCAACCCGTCGGTTTACAATGGCTTTGAAAACAAGTTCAAGGGGATGTTCAACGTGGGCGTAATGGTAAGTGCGCCGCTTTTTGAGTGGGGCGAGAACAAATACAAGATACGCGCCGCAAAGGCTGACGCGGTTATCGCAAAATACGAGCTTGAGGAGGCAAAGGAGAAGATAGAGCTGCAGGTGAACCAGCAGTCGTTCCGCGTGAGGGAGGCGGAGAAAGTGCTGGCACGCGCCCGCAAGAACTGCGAAAGCGCGGACGAGAACATGAAAACCGCAAACATCGGCTTCAAGGAGGGAGTGATTCCCACAAGCGACCTTCTTGCCGCGCAAACAGCCTGGGTGTCGGCCCACAGCGAGGTGATTGACGCGGAAATAAACGCACGCCTCGCACAGGTTTACCTCAAGAAATCACTGGGAACGTTGGAATAAGAAAAATTTAAGGCTAAGGCTATGGCTAAGATGACAAAGGAGAGGAAGAACCTCTCGATAGGACTGTTGATTTTCACCGCCGTGATAATTGCCACGGCTGTAATGGGCATTATCCTTCTGCAACCCTCGACCGAGTACATAGAGGGACAGGCGGACGTTGAGGAATACCGCGTCTCGAGCAAAGTGCCTTCGAGAATTGTAAGGTTCCTCGTTGAGGAGGGCGACACCGTTCACGCCGGCGACACGCTCGTAATCCTCAACGCACCCGACGTGGAGGCAAAACTGCAACAGGCACAGGCAGCCGAGGCTGCGGCGCAGGCGCAAAGCGACGAGGCACGCAACGGCGCGCGCAAGGAGCAGATACAAGGCGCGTACAGCATGTGGCAAAAGGCGAAAGCCGGAGTGGAGATAGCCCAAAAGACATACACCAGAATAAAGAACCTCTACGAGCAAGGGGTTGTGGCGGCGCAAAAATTCGACGAGGCCACAGCCCAGCGCGATGCAGCAATAGCCACCGAGAAAGCCGCACGCTCGCAATACGACATGGCGGTGAACGGCGCGCGCCGCGAAGACAAGGCGGCAGCCGAAGCCCTCGTAAACCGCGCCAAAGGGGCTATCAACGAAGTCCAGTCATACATCAACGAAACCGTGCTCACCGCACAGGCCGACGGCGAAGTAACCGAGATTTTCCCCAAGGCCGGGGAGCTTGTCGGCTCTGGCGCGCCGATAATGAACATATCCATAATGGGCAAAATGTGGGTTTCGTTCAATGTGCGCGAAGATCTGCTGAAAGATTTCGGCAACGGAAAAACCTTCACGGCAACCGTCCCCGCACTCGGCGGCAAGGAAATCCCCCTGCGCACTTACTACATGAAGGACGTAGGGAGCTATGCGGCGTGGAAAGCCACAAAAACCACCGGCTCCTACGACATGAAAACTTTCCAGATAAAGGCACGCCCCGTTGACGGCGCAGACGGCCTCCGTCCGGGGATGTCGGTAATTTTCCCCATAAAGCGCTGACGCCGCAAGGCTGCACAGCTCCGAATTGCTAAAGCCGCAGAAAAATGGCAGGGTTCGCAAGCAGGGTGAAAACCACACTGAAAGTGTCGCAAAGGGAGGCAAGGCGGATTTTCTCAAGTCCGCTGTACGTGTTCTGCATGATTGCCGCGCCCATAGCGTGCTTCGTGTTCTTCCTCACGCTCATGGGGCGCGGAGTCCCCACCGAACTGCCCGTGGCGATTGCTGACCTTGACAACACAACGACATCGCGCTCGCTCACAAGGAACATCGAGGCTTTCCAGCACACAAAGGTAATCGCCCGCTGCCAAAGTTTTTCCGAAATGCGCGACATGATGCAGCGCGGAAAGATTTACGGGGCTTTCCTTATTCCCGAAAATTTCTCCAAGAACCTTCAGGCGCAACGCCAGCCCGCAGTTTCGTATTATTGCAACTACGCCTATTTCACGGCAGCCTCACTCGCATTCCAGGACTTCAAGACCATGAGCGAACTTACGGGAGGCGCGGCGACGCGCTCCACACTCCGCGCAAAGGGCGTGGACGAGCAGCACACCAACGCCTTTCTGCAACCTATCATGGTGGAGAAGCATTTGGTCGGCAACCCTTGGGTGAACTACTCCATCTATCTCAACAACGTGCTTGTGCCAGCCGCGCTGATGATTTTCATATTCCTCACAACCGTTTACTCAATAGGCGTGGAACTTAAAGACGGCACGGCACGGCAATGGATACTTCTCGCCGGAAACTCCATATTCAAGGCAATAATGGGAAAGCTTCTGCCGCAAACCGTGATATTCTTCGTCCTCGGCACATTCTACAACTTCCTAATGTTCGGGGTCATGAAATATCCGTGCCACTGCGGCATCCCCGCTATGCTTGCCATGACATACCTTTTCATACTCGCCTCGCAGGGCTTCGGGGTTTTCCTCATCGGACTTATCCCCCAATTCCGTTTCGCAATGTCGCTCGCATCGCTGTGGGCCATTGTAAGCGTGTCGATGTCGGGCTTCACTTTCCCCGTAACAAGTATGCAGCCGTCGCTCAAGGCCCTGTCGCTGTGCTTTCCGCTAAGGCATTATTTCCAGATATACGCGTGCAGGGCGTTGAACGGCTACCCGGCTTTCTACTGCCTCGACCACATTCTCTTCCTGCTGTTTTTCGTGCTGCTTCCGCTCACGGTGATGTACAGGCTGAAAGGCGTGATGCTCACATACAAATACGAACCATGACATGAGCATCCTGCGAAAAATAGCGAAAAGGTTCTGGCGGACGGTGTCCGAGACCGCGTTTGTCTGGATACACGAACTCAACACGGCGTTCCGCGACGAGGCGGTGCTGGTGTTCATGGTTCTCGTGCCGCTGGGCTATCCGTTGCTTTACTCCTTTATATACAACAACGAGATTGTGCGCGACATCCCCATAGCCGTCGTGGATGAAAGCAACTCAAGCCTCTCGCGGCAATATGCCCGCAGCCTCGATGCGTCGCAGTACACCAACGTAACGCAGATGCCCGCCGACCTGAAATCCGCGCAGGAACTGATGAGGCGGGGCAAAGTTTACGGAATTGTGCGCATCCCCCCCGATTTCAGCAAAAACATAAACACGGGCAGACAGGCATACGTTTACGCTTTCAGCGATGCAAGCACGCTGCTTTACTTCCGCCAGTTCTCCATAGCCAACACCGATGTGTCGCTGAAGATGAACGCCGACATAAAGATAAGGCAGGCCGGAAACACAACCGACCGCCAGGACGCGCTTACCGCCGCGCCGCTGAAATACGAGGAGGTGAACCTCTTCAACCCCACAACCGGCGTTGCGTCCTACCTGCTGCCCGCCGTGCTGATGATGATACTCCAGCAGACAATGCTGCTCGGCGTGGGCATAAACGCCGGAACGCTGCGCGAGAAGAACAGGTTCCGCCTTTTCCGCCCCATAGCGCGCCACGCCGGGGGGACGTTTGAAATTGTAATGGGACGCGCCCTGTGCTACATACCCGTGCATATCGCCAACGCCTTTTACGTGCTCGGCATAACGCCGATGCTTTTCCACTTCAACCGTCTCGCGCATTTCGGCGACGTGGCGGCGTTCCTCACGCCCTACTTGCTTGCAGTGGCGTTCATGTCGATAGTTGTGTCGCATTTTGTGAAAACCCGCGAGTCGAGCATGATGATTATACTTTTCTCCTCGCTCGTGCTGCTGTTCATCTCCGGAATATCCTGGCCTTGGAGCGCGGTGCCGCCATTCTGGAAAGGCGTGGCATACCTGTTCCCCTCCACGTTCGGGATAAACGGATTTGTGAGGATGACAAACGAGGGCGCAAGGCTGTCGCAGGTAAGTTTTGAATACATCGGGCTATGGCTCCAGGCCCTGTGCTACCTTTTGCTGGCACTATACACAATGAAGCTCGACATAAGGCAAAGCTGCCGCAACTTCAACCGCCAACGCCGCAAATCGCGCATCAAAACAGCCCAAACAGGCGGCAAAGACAAAAAATAACGGCAAAACGGCATTTTTTTCGCCATAAACTTTGGCGGTTAAAAAAAATCCCGTAAATTTGCATCGCTTTTCAGGCAGAACTGCTTCAATAGCTCAGTTGGTTAGAGCACCTGACTGTTAATCAGGGGGTCGTTGGTTCAAGTCCATCTTGAAGCGCGATTACAAGAAAGCCTTGCAAACATTGATTTGCAAGGCTTTCTTTTTATGCCATAACCCTCCGCGCAGAATTAAGCTCCGATTATGCGCTTACCTCACCATTTCTCCTTGAAATGCGTTTTGTCGCGAGAACGGCAAGTGCCTGTAAACCAACGACAAATTCCAACTTGAAATATTTTTGTAAGGACTTGTTTTCCAGAATATTGCAAGCGGGCGAAAAAAGGTCTGATGTAGAAAAAATTATATCAGACATAATTTTTTCTACATAGGACGTAGTTTTTCCTATGTCTGACAAAAAAACAGGCGAATATTGCACATTGTATTTTCAGCGCGGTGAAAAGGCGGAACATCATCATAAAACCGGATTGCACACACAATTCGGATTTTCTCTTCCTCATCCCAATAATTCATGTGATTTACTTAACTTTGCATACATAAAAGCAAACAGGAATGGAACAGAACAACTTCAAGCGCACCCTCGTTACCGCAGCTCTTCCCTACGCCAACGGCGGTGTGCATATAGGCCATCTGGCGGGCGTTTACGTACCCGCCGACATATACGTGAGATATATGCGCCTCAAAAAGCGCGACGTGCTGTTCGTATGCGGCAGCGACGAGCACGGAGTGCCCATAACGCTCCGTGCAAAAAAGGAAGGATGCACCCCGCAGGACGTGTGCGACAGATACCACAAGATAATAAAGGACTCGTTCAAGGAATTCGGCATATCATTCGACATATACTCGCGCACAACTTCGGAGACGCACCAAAAGGTTGCCTCCGACTTTTTCCGCACCCTATACGACAAAGGCGTGTTCATAGAGAAAGAGAGCGAGCAATATTATGACGAGGAGGCCAAAACCTTCCTTGCCGACAGATATATCACAGGCGAATGCCCGCACTGCCACCACCCCAAGGCATACGGCGACCAGTGCGAACACTGCGGCTCTACGCTTTCGCCGCAAGAGCTTATCAACCCCCAGAGTGCGGTGAGCGGATCAAAGCCCGTGCTCAAAAAGACAAAACACTGGTATCTGCCGCTCGACAAATACCAAGGTTGGCTGGAGCAGTGGATATTGCAGGAACACAAGGAATGGCGCCCCAACGTTTACGGGCAGTGAAAGAG
>ERZ808246.1295-NODE-1295-length-18291-cov-4.089164_pt1 | contig 18291 bp, 11 predicted proteins | sample MGYA00521083_ERZ808246 | MGnify/ENA primary metagenome ERZ808246 (study PRJEB31516, sample SAMN03275577) | gut metagenome | biome: mammalia-associated habitat; material: feces | host: Papio cynocephalus | place: Kenya | collected 2012-07-07 ... | reverse complement strand
GAAGAGGTATTTTCCTAAAAATAAAAATAAACCTTAAACTATAAATCCGGAGCTAAAACAAAAATGAAGCAAACCGGAACAAATAAACCTAGCAAAATTAAAGGGGTATTTGTTTCAAATTTTGTGTTTGTATTTTAAAGGCCTGAGGGCCTTATTTTTTTGCCTAGTTGCCAAAAAAAGGAAAGGATTAAACTTATGTTTAGAAAAAACGAAACATCAGCAGAAGAAACATTGGTAGCCCATCCAAACGGAATGCTACTAGAAGTAGACGAGGCGCCTAAACGCCCGGGTAAATGGATTATACTAGCCATTCAACATGTCTTGGCAATGTTTGTAGCTTGTATAACCGTCCCCATGATCGTTTTTAGCGGCGTAAATGTCACTTTAGGCGGAGTTAGCTATAACCTAGCCTCCATAATGATTGCCCCTACTTTATTTAGCGCAGGTATAGGCACTATATTCTATTTATGTGTTACAAAGTTTAAGTCGCCAATGTTTTTAGCCTCAAGCTTTGCCTATATGTCGGCAATGAGCGAGGCTATTAAAGTCGATTGCCAAGCTACCGGACAAGTAAATTTGTGGATTCTTCCTGTCGGTATGGCCATGGTTGGTCTTATTTATTGTATAGTTGCTTTCTTAATTAAACTATTTGGAGTCAAATGGTTAAATAAGTTGCTCCCAACAATTGTAGTTGGGCCAGTTATCATTGTTATCGGCTTATCTTTGGCCACAAGCGCTATTTCAAACTTAACAACCGGGGCCGCGATCGGCGGATATAACTGGTGTGCCATTTTATCTGGACTAATCGCCATGATAGTTACGGCATTATGCTCTCATTATGGAAAGGGCACAATTAGTTTAGTTCCTTTTGTAATAGGTATGTTAAGCGGATATGTGGTTGCCTGCTTATTTACTCTAATTGGCTATTATGGATGTGGAAACGAATATTGCCATGTCGTAAATTTCGATCCACTTTTAAATCTATTCTCAACAGTACAAGATGGAACTAGAGTAGCCAATGTCACAATCCAATCTTTCTTAGACTATCCAAAATTCCTTTTCCTAACTGCAAATAGCGAAAACGTTGTTCCCTTAACTGGTTCAGCAGTTGCCCAAGCTGCCATAATATTTATACCTGTATCTTTAGTTACCATTTGTGAACATATCGGTGACCATAAAAACATGTCTGGCATCCTTCAACGCGACCTTTTAGAGAATCCAGGCTTAACCCGCACCTTAATCGGAGATGGCGTTGCCACTTCAATCTCCGGTTTATTTTGCGGCGCCGCCAATACGACATATGGAGAAAACGTTGCTGTTGTCGGAGTAACAAAAATAGCCTCGACAAAAGTAATCTTCCTAGCTTGCTTATTCTCAATCGCTTTAGGCTTCTTTAGTCCTTTAATGGCATTGACCCAAACTATCCCATCTTGCGTTACCGGAGGGGTTAGCTTGATTCTTTATGGATTCATCGCTTCTAGCGGGGTCAAGATTCTAATCAATGAAAAAGTTGATATGGGAAAAACAAAAAACATATTCGTTACTTCCATAATTTTAGTCGCCGGAATTGGTGGTTTGGTCTTCTCCTTTGGAAGTGGAAACGCCAAGATGTCTATAACTTCCGTTTCTGTTGCTATGATTCTAGGCATAATCATGAATGCTATGCTTCGCGAAAAAAAAGATAAAACTAACGAACCAAAAGAAAATATAGAAAACCAAAAATAAATAATAATCGCCATATTAAAAAGATGCCTTAATTTTAAACGGCATCTTTTTTTATATTTAAAACATCATGGTAGCTTTAAATCTATGTTAATTTAATAGACCAAACTGCGTATTAATCAAGGCAATTACTTTTCATTTGGCTTTGAGCCAGTATAAAGTTGATAATATTTTCCTTTTTGAGCAAGCAAAGTCTCGTGATTACCTCTTTCAATAATCTTGCCATCTTGAAGAACCATGATGACATCACTATTTTGAATGGTAGAAAGCCTATGGGCTATAACAAAGACAGTGCGGCCTTTCATAATCGCGTCCATCCCTTTTTGTACTAACTTTTCGGTTCTAGAATCAATTGAAGAGGTGGCTTCATCGAGAATCAAAACAGGCGGGTTCGCACAAGCGGCCCTAGCAATTGAAATAAGTTGTCTTTGGCCTTGGGAAAGCCCGGCTCCCGCGCCGTATAAAATCGTCTCATAGCCATTTGGAAGCATCCTAATAAAATTATCCGCATTGGCTAATTTCGCTGCCTTAACTACTTCTTCATCGCTTGCCTCTGGATTACCATATCTAATGTTATCCTTAACAGAAGCGGTAAATAGGCTAGTTTCCTGCAAAACCATGCCCATGGCTCTCCTTAAATCCTTTTTTGCAATCTTATTAATGTTGATATCATCAAACCTAATCTTTCCATCCTCAATATCATAGAAGCGGTTAAGCAAATTAGTAATTGTAGTTTTGCCAGCCCCAGTAGGACCAACAAAAGCTACTTTTTGTCCAGGCTCGGCATATAAAGAGATATCATGAAGAACCGTCTTTCCTTTTACGTAAGCAAAATCTACATCATACATATTTATCTTGCCTTTTAGCCAAGTGTAAGTTGTTGGGCTGCCATCGCTATGAGGATGTTCCCAGGCCCACATTAAAGTTCTTTCGTTTGTTGGCACAGGGTTTCCGTTTTCATCCCTTTTAGCGTTTACTAACCTAACATAGCCATCATCTACTTCGCTAGGTTCATCAATCATAGCAAAAATACGTTCCGCACCAGCCAAAGCCATGATAACTAAATTAATTTGCATTGACACTTGTCCTAAAGGCAAGGTGAAAGACTTACCCAAAGTCAAGAAGCTAACAACCATACCAGAAGTTAGGGGAATGATATTATAACCAATGAATATACCGCCAACTAAAGCCAAGACACAATATTGCAAATGGGATAAATTCACTGCAATAGGTCCCAAAATATTGGAAAATTGCTGGGCTTTTGTCGTAAACCCACATAAAGCATCGTTAAGTTTATCAAATCCTTCTTCGGACTGTTTTTCAAAAGTAAAGACTTTGATAACTTTTTGGCCTGATATCATTTCCTCTATATATCCATTTGTCATACCTAGACTTCTTTGCTGGGCTATAAAGAAAGTAGAGCTCTTATGAGAAATAAATATTATAAGAGAAAGAATGAGAACAAAGAAAACTAAAACAATAAGAGTCATGTAGACATTTATGACTAACATGGCAATTAAGGCTGCAATCATTGTAACAATAGATTGGACTACCATAGGCAAGACACGGGAAATCATTTCCCTTAAAGTATCAATGTCGTTTGTATAAATCGACATGATATCCCCATGTGTTCTAGTGTCAAAATAAGAAAGAGGCAAAGACTCCATATGGGAGAATAATTCATCCCTAATTTGTTTTTGGGTGCCTTGTCCAATTTGAGATACAACTATTTGATATATATAGGTGCAAATTATGCCAAGCAGATAAATGCCAATCATTATTAAAATGGCTCCGCCTAAGTCCATAGGCACGCCATATAAATAAGTCGCTTCTCCTTTTAACATAGGAGTAATAAAGCTATCGATAAGAACACTACCGATAAACATCGACCCGATAACCCCGGCCCCAGAGGAAATAATTATGGTGACAAAAGCCAAAATAAATAATGCAGGGCTAAATTTGAATATACGGGCAGTCAATCTGCCAAAAATAGATATGCTTTTCTTTATGCCAAGTTTTTTTGTGACTGGCCCTTTTTTATTGCTCATCGAAATCACCTCCGCCCATTTGGGTTTCATAAATCTCTTTATAAACCGATGAAGTATTTAATAATTGCTCATTCGTGCCCATATCAAGGATTTTCCCATCATCCATTACGATTATTAAATCGCAATCTTTAATGGAGAGAATCCTTTGGGCAACTATAAATTTCGTCACATTAGGAATCTCTTCTCTGAAAGCCTTTCTAATAAGAGCATCCGTATGAGTATCAACGGCTGAAGTAGAATCATCCAATATCAATATTTTAGGGGATTTTAATAAGGCCCTGGCAATGCAAAGCCTTTGCCTTTGGCCTCCGGAAACATTAGTTCCGCCTTCATCGATAGGAGAATCATACTTAAGTGGAAATTTCTCAATGAATTCATCCGCGCAGGCTAACTTAGCAGCTTTTTTAATTTGCTCATCGCTAGCGTTAGGATTACCCCAAAGCAAATTGGATTTAATCGTTCCAGTAAATAAAACATTCTTTTGCAAAACAACAGAAACGTTATCTCTTAATGTTTTTAAATCGTAATCCCTAACATCGACTCCACCAACCTTAACTGAGCCGGAAGTTACATCATATAGTCTAGCCATCATGGAAATCAAAGTCGATTTCGAAGACCCCGTGGCGCCAATTATGCCAACCGTATATCCGCTTGGGACATCTAAATTAATATGATCGAGGACGTTTTTAGTCCCGTTTTTATTATATTTAAAACAAACGTCTTCAAACTTTACCGAGCCATCCTTTACTTCCATAACCGGGTTAGAAGGGGATGCCAAGTCGGGCTTTTCTAATATTACTTCGGCAATACGTTCGGCGCTATTCCTAGCTATGATAATCATGACGAAACACATCGAAACAAACATTAAAGAATTCAATATTTGCATTACATACGTTATTAAAGAAGTCAAGGAGCCTGTGTTGAACCCATCTGGTGCATTTCCAGAAGCAATAATCATTTTGGCCCCAAAATAGGAGATGACAATCATGCAAGTATATACGGCAAAATTCATCATTGGGTTATTGATGGCAAGGATTCTTTCGGCATGTAAGAAAGTCTTGTATATATAATAGGAAACGCGACCAAATTTTTCTTTTTCAAACTCTTCTCTACCAAACGATTTAACAACCCTAATTCCTGATAAATTTTCTTGAACTGAAGCATTTAAATCATCATACGTGTTAAATACTTTGACAAATGTAGGGTGGACTTTCGCGGCAATAAAAAACAATACAAAACCCAAAACTGGAATAATTGCAATAAAGACCATGGATATTTGCCAAGAAGTAATGGAAGCCATAATAAAGGCAAAAATCAGCATGATAGGAGATCTAACAACCGTCCTTAAAATTGCCTGAACAGAGTATTGAACATTAGTAACATCGGTAGTCAATCTAGTAACTAAGGAAGAAGAAGAAAATTTATCGATATTAGAAAAAGAATAATCTTGAATCTTATAATCCATTTCCTTTCTAAGATTTCTTCCGAAATTACTAGAAGCAATCGAAGCAAAAAATCCAGCCATAACCCCACCAAAGCAACTAACAACGGCCATGCTAATCATAACTAAGCACACATAGATTAAAGAAGGAACGTCTGAAGAAACCATAGCAGAGCCTTTTGGGTCGATAATATTGACCGCTCTAGCAGCAAAAAATGGAATTAAAACCTCTCCAATAACTTCAATTGAAACAAAAACCCAGGCCAAAACGCAATAACGCCAAGAGCCATTCATATATTTAAATAAAGATTTGAGAATATGAGAATTTTTAAGCTTTTTAATTTCTTCTTCATCCCGTTTTTCTTTTTCTTTAATTATTTTATCTATTTGTTCATTTCCCATTTCTATTGACCTCCTCTAGCTTAGAAGAGAGTTTTTCTCCAAGCCTTATGAATTCATCTTTTTCTTCCTTTGTTAAATATGATTCCAACTCATTTTCAAACATCGCGAATACCCTTTTAGACTTTTTATAAAAATCAAGTCCCGTCTCTGTTGGATAAAGACATTTGATTCTTTTATCCTTTTCATCGGCAATAGTTGTTACATACTCTTTCTCGCATAAATAATTTAAGATTTCGGATATTGTAGATTTTTTTAGCATAAATCTATCGATTAAAGAACAAGAAGAGCACCCAGGATGCCTACATATATAATTTAAAGCCATGCCTTGAGGGGCTCCTAAATCTAGCGGAAGCAAATAAAGGTAATTTAATTCAAACCTTCTATCCATTTCTCTATTTATATGGCCAACCAAAGGTCTTAATTTCGAAATCTTATTTTCCATAATTAGTTCGTTAACGAACTATTTTTAACTCAAATAAGATAAAGTATCAAGATGCAAAAACTTATTTTTGAAAATAAACCGCTTACATTTGACTATGCTTTTCTCTTATTTCAATCCCATTTAATGTATTCAATAAAGATTCCTTGCTATCTAAAGAAGAAGCTATCTGCATCCTGATCCTTTTATAGCCAGGAAAGGAAGAAAAGAAATGAGGAAGCAACCCCCTTAATTCCCTAATCCCTATATATTCACCTTTTTCTTCTATTAACATTAAAGCAAACTTTCTTGCATAATCAACCTGAGTTAAAACATCGGGATTAGGCAAAAGAACGCCATTATCCAAATATTCATTTATTTGGGTTATTAAAAAAGGATGACCTAGTCCGCCTCTAGCTACCATAACCAAGTCAGCATGAGCTATATCTAAAGCCATTTTGGCATCTATAGGGGAAAAAATATCGCCAGAAACAACTAAAGGAATATGGATATTTTCTTTTAATGATGATATTTCTTCATATCTAGCCTTGCCTGAATAACCTTGACTTCTAGTTCTGCAATGAACACTTAACAAACAAACCCCGGCCCTCTCCAAAGCCTTTGCTACTTCAATAACATTAATAGAATCTTCATCCCAACCAAGTCTAATTTTCGCTGAAACTGGTTTACTCGAAACCTTAACAATTTCACTTACATAGTGTTCAAGCTCATCTACTCTTTTTAGCCAAGCAGAACCCGCGCCAGTTTTAACAACTTTATTTACTGGGCAGCCAAAATTTAAATCGAGCATATCATAACTAGCAACTTCTTCCATCTTTTTTATAGCAGGTAAAGTATGTTCTAAAGAAAAGCCAAACAATTGCAAGGCAAAGGGAGAATCTAAGGGGGCGCTTTTTAAATATTCAAAAGTCTTGGCATTGCCATAATCAATCCCGCAGTCAGAAACCATCTCGCTAAAAGAAAGCCCCACCCCAAAAGGCTTCATAAATTCTCTATATGAAGAAGAAGTTACTCCAGCCATAGGGCCAAGGACTACATGACCGTTTATTTTTATTCCCTTAACTTCCATAACAGTAAAAGTTATATAGAAAAGTATGGATAAAGACAATAAAACTTTCATAACCTAGCAAAGAAAATAGAGCAAGACTAAAAATAGATTTTTATACATTTTTTCTAAAATTGTCTATTTTCTCTCAAAAAGAATAAAATCTAGTTGCAATTAGTTCGTTATCGAACTATAAACCATAAGGCAAAAAGGAGATAAACCATGTTTAAAATGTTCAAAAGGTTCCGAAATATAGATTGGGTATCCCTAGTTTTAATTATCGGATTAACAATTTTACAAGTCTGGTGCAGCATGATGATGGTCGATTACATGTCAAGCCTTATAAAAGCGATAATGTATGTCGACTATAATCTTAACCCGGTCCACCTAGGGGCAGAATTTGGAGAGCTTTTTTCTCAACCAGGCTTCGATTGGTCTACTTTTTTAAACATGGCAAAAGCCAACCCGACATTTAATTCTAGCCAAATAAGTATTTTTGAAAGTATAGCAAATGCCACTACAAACGATATTTGGTATTGGGGAGGCATGATGCTATTAGTCGTGACAGGTTCAATTCTTTGCCAACTGGTGGTTGCTTTGCTAGCCTCTGGGATCGCAGCAAATTTTGCAACCTCCACTAGAAAAGACTTAAACGAAAAGATCTCCTCTTTCTCTTTAACGGAAATTAACCGTTTCTCTACCGCTAGTTTAATTACAAGAAGTACTAACGATATAGAGCAAGTGCAAATGACTTATTTACTGATGATGCGAATGATTTTCGCTGCTCCAATAACAGCCATATGGGCAATATGCAAAGTCCAATCCGCCTCCTGGGAATTATCAATTGCCACCGTTATAGCAGTTTTGGTTTTAATAATTACTTTGACAATTCTAGCTATCCTTGTCATGCCAAAATTCAAGGTATCTCAAAAATATATCGACAAACTAAACGGAATAACTAGAGAAAACTTAAATGGTATCCGTGTAGTTAAGGCATATAATGCCGAGCAATACCAAGAAAATAAATTTAAAACTTCCAATGACGACCTTACTAAACTAAATTTATTCACCGGCAGAGTCATGGGACTACTTTCCCCAGTGATGATTATCGTAATGGATGGAATAACCTTAGCCATCTATTGGATTGGCTCATATTTAATAAATGGCGGCACTTTAGGCTATAACGATATTTCTAGTTTCACCATGCTAGCCACCCAGATAATCATGGCGTTTATGATGCTATTAATGATGTTTGTTTTATGGCCGAGAGCAAGCGTATCTGCAAAACGTATAAACGAAGTATTAGAAACTAAGCCTTCAATAGTAGACCCAGTTAATCCAAATGTTCCGAAGAAGTTAGGAACCATTGAATTCGATGATGTTAGTTTTCATTATCCAGACGCTGAAGAAAACATCCTAGAACACATTTCATTCAAAGCCAATCAAGGCGATACAATAGCCATAATTGGCCCAACCGGCTGTGGCAAAACAAGTTTAGTTCAACTCTTAGATAGATTATACGATGTAACATCAGGAAGCGTAAAAATCGATGGAGTAAATGTAAAAGACTTTTCGCAAAAAGAATTGCATTCTAGAATTGGATTTGTTCCGCAAAAAGGACTTTTATTTAGTGGGACAATAAAAAGCAACATTGGTTTTGGGCTAGATAGCCAAATAAATGATGAAGATATAGAAAACGCCGCAAAAATTGCTTGTGCCGATGAATTTATTGAAAAAATGGAAGGCAAATATAATTCGCCGATTGCCCAAGGTGGAAGCAATGTATCCGGAGGGCAAAGGCAAAGACTATGCATTGCTAGAGCCGTTGCCTTAAAACCAGAAATATTTGTTTTCGATGATTCTTTTAGTGCCTTAGATTTTAAAACCGATTTAAAGGTAAGACAAAATCTAAAAGCATCCCAACAAAAAGCAACAAAAGTAATCGTGGCCCAGCGTATCGGTACCGTAATGGACGCCGATCTGATTCTTGTCTTAAATGAAGGAAAGCTTGTTGGAAAAGGAACGCATAAAGAGTTACTTTCTAGTTGCGAACTTTATAAAGAGATAGCCTTATCTCAACTTAGTAAGGAGGAGCTTGGTTTATGAGTATGCATCCAAAACGCGATTTGCCAAAAAAGATATCGAAAGATGAAATGAAAAAAGCTTTTAAAAATATACTCGGTACCTCAAAAAACTTTTATATTTCAATACTAATTGCTGCTTTATTTATTTTAGGTGGAGTCATTATTTCTATCATTGCTCCCCAATTTCTTTCAGATTTAACAAATGAAATAGCTAATAATGCCCAAACAAAAAATATCAACATGGAAATAGTATCCAAAAACGGAATTATTTTGGCCTGTTTATATTTTGCTAGCGCTTTATTGACTTATGGTTCTAGCTTTATATTAACCGGGGTAACCCAAAAATACGCCAACTCCTTAAGAAGATCTATTTCTATAAAGATAAACAAAATCCCCTTATCCTATTTTGACTCCCACCAAGTCGGAGACATATTGTCTAGAGTTACTAACGATGTCGATTCAGTAGCACAAAGCCTTGATCAATCTATATCAATGCTACTGCAAGCCGTCTTTATGCTTATAGGTTCGCTAATTGGAATGTTCGTTACATCTTATTTAATGGCTTTTGTAGCTTTATTATCTATACCCTTGATGCTTTTATTCATAGGCTTAATAATGAAATTTGCCATGCCTCAATTTATAAAAAGGCAAGAAGAGATAGGCCAAATCAACGGGGTTATTGAAGAAAAATACTCCGGCCAATTAATAATAAAACTATTTAATGCCGAAAATAGAGTCAACACCAATTTCAACAGGCAAAATAGCGAGCTCGGTTCAACAATGTTTAAAGCTCAAATTTATGGTGGATTAATGCAACCATTAATGAACTTTATTTCCTATTTTGCCTATATTGCAATTTTAGTAGTCGGTGGATTATTGCTTTCAGAAGGAAAAGTAGATTATGGAACAATCACGGCTTTCTTAGTCTATATAAGATTATTCCAGCAACCAATGACTCAAATTGCTCAAGCCATGAATACTTTGCAAACCACCGGGGCTGCTAGCAAACGAGTTTTTGATTTCTTAGAAGAAAATGAATTATCCGATGAAAGCAAACTAACTAGAAAACTAGCTGGTCCAGATGGAAAAGAAAATATCAAAGGAGAAGTTGAGTTTAAACACGTATGTTTCTCTTATGATCCGAGTAGAGAAATTATTCATGATTTCTCCGCTAAAATAAAGCCAGGATCAAAAGTAGCCATAGTAGGCCCTACTGGAGCGGGTAAAACAACAATGGTCAATCTCCTTATGAGATTCTATGAAGTCAATTCAGGTGAAATATTAATAGATGGGGTATCCACAAAAGACATGCCAAGAGAAGAAATCCACGACATATTTGGCATGGTTTTGCAAGACACTTGGGTTTTTGACGGAAGCATGAGAGAAAATATTGTCTTCAATAGCCCGGATATAAGTGATGAAGAATTAAAAGCAATTTGCAAAGAAGCGAATATTTATCACTTTATTCGAACCTTGCCAGGAAAACTTAATTGCCAATTGTCTAACGCCGGCTCCATTTCTTCAGGCCAAAAGCAACTTATAACAATAGCAAGAGCCATGGTTAGAAAAGCTCCTTTACTAATATTAGATGAAGCAACTTCTAATGTTGATACCAGGACAGAAGAATTAATCCAAGAAGCCATGGATAAACTAACAAAAGGAAGAACTAGTTTTGTAATAGCTCACCGCTTATCTACAATTAAAAATGCCGATTTAATCTTGGTTATGAAAGATGGAAATATAGTAGAGCAAGGGACGCACGAAAGCTTGATGAAAGATAACGGTTTCTATGCCTCCTTATATAACTCACAGTTTTCTTTTGAATAAATAAGTAATAAAAAAACGGGCAGCCGCGTTTTTTTATTCCAATGACTCTACTTCTTTATAAATCACATTACACTTTTCAACGACATTAACTTTTATTTTTCTAGTTTTTAAATACTCGACTACATATTTGCCGTTTTCCTTAAACCACTTAACCCCCACTTTTTCTCCTTTAAATTCTCTTTCGGCTTTAGCAAAAGAAACTTCTTCAGGGAATATAGGGTCAATAAACACAGAATCGTCTAGATTGTCATTAATATTCAATCCGGCTATATAACGGATAAATACCATCGTAAAATCACCCCAGAAATGATGATTTAACGAGGAAATATCAGGCCGATCATTTGGGTTTTTCGGTTCAATGGATCCATCTTTTTTCATTTCAAATTCCATTTGGAATTCTTCTGGCAAGGCAGTTAAGCCCATTTTTTCCCAATAACCAAAAGAAGGATAACTGTCTTGAATCATTAATTTTAAAGCAAGATTAATATCTTTTTTAGCCAAAACCCTAAATAAGCGTCTCGCACCTAAAACGCCTACTTGGAAATGGTCATTATTTTGGTGAATCAAATTGATTAAGTCTTCATAAAAATTATCAATCTCATCTTCATTTACAACGCCTATTTCCATAGCCATGGCTAAGGCTGTTTGGGTCATATACTCTTTTTTAAAGCGCTTATCTTTAATAAAGAATTTCCTAAATGAAGTTACGAGTTGATCACGATATTCATCTACGAATTGCTTGCTCTTGTTTCTATTTAGTCTATTGAATAATTTAGATTCGTTAGAACATATCTCTATTAAAGATAAAGTATCCGTTATTCTTAAATCGGTTTGATAATCACCCGATATACGTTTAGTCTCACACCAATCACCTAAGCCATAACTAGCTAGACCATCTTTATCTAATCTTGTTTTTGAATACTTTAAATATCTAATCATTGCCTCTTCATTTTCTAAAACAATAGATTCATCGCCTTCATATTGATAAGAAAAGAAAACCGCATTAGTCAAAGCCTCATCCCAAGCCGGTCCATTGCCCCAAGCAAAACCCCAGCCCGTAGTTGGAATTATCCCCGGCAAAACGCCTTCTTTAGTTTGTGCCTTTCTAACATTATTTAACCATTCTTTTAAATCTAATGATAAATTTGCATGATAACATAAATAATCAGTAGATAAAGCTATATCGCCAGTCCAACCATTTTTCTCCCTGTGCGGACAATCGGTTGGAAAATAAACGATATTGGAATCCATGGAATTAATAGCCATTTCTTCAAGTCTATTTATTGTTTTGTTCGAACAAGAAAAACTGCCTACTTTTTTATAATTAGAACGAATCCTAATCATTGTTAATAAATCTAACGTGGCCTCGTTATCTTCAATTCCGTTAACCTTAGCATAGCCAAATCCATAATAGCTAAAGGAAGGTTCATATGTTTCGTTTTCTTCCCCTGAGGCTATATATTCAAGATGCTGAATAAAATCCTTTGGAGTCTTTGCTCCAAAGCTTATATTTGTCATATCCAAATCGCCTTCTAATAACCTCTCGCCAAAATCAATAGATATCCTTTTTCCTTTTTTTGTATTTATTTTTAATCTAAAAATACCGCAGAGATTAATAGGGAATACATATAAATACCCTAAACCCACTTTTCTTATTTCGATAGGTTTTATTTCTTCTAATTTAGCAATTGGGTTAGCCTTAACTAATCTAGCTTCTCCTAAAGGAGCATCTACTTTTATAGCATTATCCCAAGAAGAATCATCGAAATCGACTTGGTTCCAATTCTTTATTTCTTTTCTAGCGTCATAATATTCGCCAGCCCTGTAATCATCAAACAAAAGAGGTGATGGAGCACTTTTTATACTTTCGTCTGCCTCAAAAATCGTTTTATTGTCTATTTCAAAAGAAAAAGCTAATTTCGGAGCGGATCTAAATCTTGCTTTGTCAAAGTGCCAAACCTTGCCACCTGGATTATTTAAAAAACCATTACCAAGCATAAAAGCAAAAACATTTTTTCCTTTTACTAAATAAGAAGAAACATCGTATTCATCGTAATAAATAATATCGTCTGGATTAGAGATATAAGGAGAAAGCAATCCTTTTGTTATTTCCTTTCCATTAACCCAAAACCTATAAAAACCCAAACCGGATATAATTATTTTTTCATTACCTTTTATTCTTTCTAAATAAAATGTTTTTCTAAAATATGGAGCAGGAACAAATTTTACAAAAGTTGCATATTCCTTACCTCTAGAGACAAAATTAGATGAGAACATAAATAGATCCTTTCTATACAATCATTGCCAAAAAAATTATAGCAAGAATAGAAACACTCAAAATGCTAAAAGTATCATAAATAGTCAATAAAAGACCAAATATAAATTAAAAAAGCCACCCACTTAATTGTTAGATGGCTTTATTCTTGCAAATTATTGTTTAGACTCTTCCGTTTTCTCTTCGCTAGGAACTGTTTTTTCTTCCTCTTTAGGAGTCTCTTCTTTGCTAGGTTCAGCATCATTTTGTTTTGGAAGAGAACCGTTCTTACAAAGATATTCGATTTCTTCTGCCGTTATGGTTTCTTTTTCTAAAAGGGTTTCGGCAATAAGAATTACTTGATCTTTATGTTCTAGAAGTAATTTTCTAGCGTTTTCATGGGCTTCATCGATAATCTTTCTAACGGCCTTATCAATTTCAAAAGCAATTTGGGTCGAGAAATTCTTTTGAGTCGAATTGTAATCTCTCCCTAAGAAAACAGAACCCGTATCCTTTTCATATTGAATTGGTCCTAATTCTGACATACCTAATTCAGTAACCATTAATCTAGCGATTCTAGTAGCTTCTTGAATATCATTAGATGCACCGGTAGTAACATCTTGGAAAAAGATTTCTTCTGAAGTTCTTCCACCCAATAGACCAGTAATTCTAGCAATCAACTCATTTTTAGTAAGCAAGAAGCGATCGTCTTCTGGCGTCATAAGAACATGCCCACCCGTATTACCACGAGGAATGATTGTGATTTTTTGAACTTTGTCAGAAAAAGGTAAATTAATGCCTATAACTGCATGCCCTGCTTCGTGATAAGCAACTTCTTTTCTTTCCATAGGAGACATAGACCTACTAGATTTTGCGGGACCAGATATCCTTCTATCGATGGCTTCGTCAATATCTGCCATATCAATATCAGGCTTATTCTCTCTAACGGCAAGAATTGCAGCTTCATTTAATACGTTATCTAAGTCCGCACCAGAAAAGCCAACGGTCCTTTTAGCTAATGCAGCAAAATCGACGGCTGGGTCAATCTTTTTATTACGTGCATGGACTTTTAATATGGCTTCTCTGCCAGCTTTATCAGGAAGAGAAACAGTTATGGTTCTATCAAATCTACCCGCCCTTCTTAAGGCTGGGTCAAGGACATCGTCACGGTTAGTCGCGGCAATAACAAGAATTCCAGAATTTGGCTCGAAACCATCCATTTCAACAAGCAATTGATTAAGGGTTTGTTCTCTTTCGTCATTGCCTCCGCCTAGTCCTGCGCCTCTTTGACGTCCAACGGCATCAATTTCATCAATAAAGATCAAACACGGAGCAGTTTCTTTTGCTTTTCTAAACAAATCGCGTACACGTCCTGCACCAACGCCGACATACATCTCGACAAAATCAGAACCAGAAATGGAATAGAAAGGAACTCCGGCTTCACCAGCGACGGCCTTAGCTAATAAAGTTTTACCAGTTCCCGGTGGGCCGATAAGAAGAACGCCTTTAGGTAGTCTCGCACCAAACTTAGAATATTTCTTTGGATCTTTTAAATATTCTACGAGTTCAACCATTTCGGCTTTTTCTTCATCGCATCCAGCGACATCGCTAAATTTAACTTTAGAAGTAGCTTTTTTTGCAGGCGATTTATTAAATCCCAATGCGGAATTATTCATTCCGGAAACAGAAGAACTAAGTCTAGAGAAGATAATAAACCCAACAACCAACAAAATAGCAGTTGAAATCAAAGTTGGACCCCATGTATCCCACCAAGACACTTGAAAAGCATCACTAAATTTTAAACCGCCAGATACATTTGATGCATTGGTCAAGGTATCATGAATCCTATAATCAAATATTGAGTAATAATAGTCATGGTTTACTTGGTAAGTAATGCCATCTTTAAAAGTAGTAGTAGCAAAGCCATCGCCTTCTCCTGACCATAAATTTTCATCAATAAGAACGGTAAACGTTCCTTTTTTATTGCTAGACTTATCGATGTAATTCCCCTTAACGGTTACGACTTTATATCCTTGACTTGCTTCAACATAATAAACACGCTTATCAACAAGGTTATAATCTTCATAAGACATTGTGGCAATTTGATTGCCGCTTCCATCATCTTTAATAGTCGCTGAATAGCCTAAATAATTATCAAGATCGCTAATTGCCCAAGTCTCTCCTTTTCCTACCATTGAAGAAACAATTAGCCAAATGAACAAGCCAACAGTTACGGCCATTAGCAAATAAGGCAATATAAAGCTGAATAAACTTTTCTTTGGGGCTTTTCCGTCATTCATATTCTTACTCCTTTTTCTTTTTTCTATTCTAACTAATTAACGCGCTATGGAAATGTACACTAAATTCAAACTAAGTCAAACTACATTGCATCGTTTTTGTCTTGTATTGTTGTTTTCATTTTTAATATGGAAGTGTGGCATTCCCTGAAAACCAATCTAAAACGAGGAACATAGATTATTTTACCATCTTTATTAATAAAGACGGGCCAAGTATATCTAATTTGTATAGGCATCTTCCAAATAGAATACAATCTTCTAACTGGTTCAAGATAACCATGAACCACATAATTGTCCCCAGGAAGAACACTACGAATGGTAATAGGATAATCATCACTTGTAATATTTCTATCTTCCGCTCCCATAGAAAAATCTAATTCAAAATAAGGAGTATCTAATTTTCCCGGTTTTTCCAAAACATAAGAATAAGGCAATTCGTCAGGATGGTGTCCAATCGTGATAACATCATATTCTTTAATTAAATAAGTAGAACCCTTTAGTTTCATGGATAGATTAGGCTGAGGGGCTAAGCAAAATGCCCTGATGGCTGAAAAATCTTTTGCCTTCAAAGAGATCTTTTCTGGCGCGGATGAAACTAATTTAGTAATCGCGCTGACAAAGCCATCCTCAGGCAAGGCAATAAGAGCCCTAATATCCAATTCTTCGCCTTCCTCAATCGTATGGTTGATACTTCTTTGCAAACCAATAGTCTCGTCATTGGCTAAACGCATTTCATCAAGCACATTTTCCCTATCAATCTCGCTCATTTTCGAAATGACATCTTTTCTAATTGAATTCTTCATATGCTCATCTTCCATTTTTGAGGTCGAAGCAGAAAAAGGCACATGATTTTCCTCATCATATTCTTGTAAATCTGATTTTGAATAATTCAATAACGGTCTAACCACAACCATGGAATTAACAGTAGAAATAGGAGAAAGTCCATAATGAGCCAAACGTCTTTTTCTTTGTTTTTGCAATAGATAAGTCTCAATTAAATCATCTTGTTGATGCGCGACAAACAAGGCCGAAGCATTATATTTGTCATATATCTTCTTGAAAAAACCATAACGAAGTTTCCTTGCCCATTCTTTAAAATCACCTTGATGGTATTTTTCTTCTTCGGGTAAAGAATCCGTGTCGAAGCCTTCAAAGATAAGCCCATTTTTCTCACAATAGCTTTTTAAAGAAGCAAAATCAGAATCAGACCCCTCGAATTTATGGTAATTAATAGAACAAACTATCGGTTTTACTCCTTCTTTAATCATCGTGTCAATTAAAGCCATGGAGTCAGATCCAAAAGTACCAGCAACCAAATAAGAAGATGAATTATCAAATTTGTAATCTAGCATAGTTATTCTCCTTGTCCATTTAAGAAAGTAAACATTTCCTGCGAATCAATTTTATTGGCAAAAGGTTTAATGCAATTTATCTTGCCCTCAATAATCCTGTTTCCAAGAATGATTTTAAGCAAATCGCCTTCTTTAACTTCAGTAGAAGCCTTAGCAAGTTTTGAATTTACATAAACATTAGAAGCGTCACATAGCTGCTTTGCAACTTCTCTTCGTTTTATCAATCTAGATACTTTTAGGAATTTATCGATTCTCATCTCTATAAGAATACCACATTTTCCCTAAAGGGAAGTCTTTTTAAATTTCAAATAAATACTATGGATTGTTTTCATTATAGTTTCTAAGTCATTAAGCCAATCATTTTGTTTACATAAGGAAACGACCAAAGTTCTATTTAGATAAGTAACTCTTAATTTATTCATCAAAGGCAATAAGCCATTGAATAAGTCGCTTCCTATCCCGTCGATTCTAGAAAAAGATGAAGATAAAGAAATATCTACTTTATTTTGCCTTTCCTCAATAGAAGTAAATTCTTCGTTATCAGATAAAATATCTATGCGTTTCTTTTGAATTAATAAAGAAGTTTCTTTTGGCAATTTTCCATACACGTCCCTTATCTTTTTACTAAACTTAATCAAATCAGACTCTTTATCAATGGATTCAAGTTCTTGGTATAAAACAATCTTGTCTGATTTTGAAGCGTAGTTAGATGGAATATACGCATCGATGTCAAAAAGTTTTTTGCTTGGGGGAGGAGTTAAGACCTTGCCAATCTTTTTAGCTTCAATCGCTTCGTTTAGCATTTTCATATAAAGATCAAGCCCAATCGAATCAATAAACCCGGCTTGTTCTGGGCCTAGAATATCTCCTGCCCCTCTAATCATTAAATCGCGTTGAGCAATCTTATAGCCTGAACCAAGTTCGGTAAATTCTTGAATAGCTTGAAGCCTTTTTTTGGCATCTTCGTTCATATTTTTATAAGGCTTGTACATCAAATAAGCATAAGAAATCCTATTGCCGCGCCCTACCCTTCCTTTAATTTGGTAAAGTTGAGACAAGCCAAAAGTATCCGCGTTTTCGACAATAATCATGTTCGCATTAGGGATGTCAATCCCGTTTTCGACAATGGAAGTGCAGACTAATACATTTATATCGTTGTCGTAGAACCTAGACATTACATCTTCAACGTCATTCTTATCCATTTGGCCATGAACAACACCTACTTTAGCAGAAGGTATTCTAGAAGAAAGCTTTGAAGCACAAGCATAAATGGATTCTACTTTATTATGAACATAAAACACCTGACCTTTTCTTGAAAGTTCTCTTGAAATCAATTCATCGACTACTTCTTCTTTATAAGGGGTTACATAAGTTTGAATG
>ERZ808246.1292-NODE-1292-length-18343-cov-4.059055_pt1 | contig 18343 bp, 17 predicted proteins | sample MGYA00521083_ERZ808246 | MGnify/ENA primary metagenome ERZ808246 (study PRJEB31516, sample SAMN03275577) | gut metagenome | biome: mammalia-associated habitat; material: feces | host: Papio cynocephalus | place: Kenya | collected 2012-07-07 ... | reverse complement strand
CCGCTTTGCTTTTTCCCAGATAATTTGTCAGCGCTTTTTCAATAACCGCCGCAACCGCGCAATTGCGGTAATTCTTGCTGTGGTAATTTTTGCTTCATCGGTCTGCGCTGTTGTCTTTTCAAAAGGAATAGGCAACAAAAAACCGACTTTACCCGAGGAAACTACTTTTGCGGCTGTAACTACGCCGACTTCCGAAGTTGATTCTTCGGAATCGAAGCCCGATGACACTTCGGCACCTTCGACAGAAGCTTCGACCGAAGCACCGACAAGCGAAAAGACAACAGCTAAAAGTGAGGTTTCGTCAGTGAAACCGCCTAAATCAAAGCCTGACGACACAAAAACGCAAACCACAAAACCGCAGGAAACAAAAGATTCGCAGTCGCCTCACATTCACATTTTTGAGCCGGCTACCTGCATCAGTCCCGAAAAATGTGCTTGCGGCGCTACACGCGGCGGCTTGAGTGATTGGCACGGCGATAATGTTAAAGGATATTGCGCTATTTGTAAAGAGCCGCTTTTCCCATACCCTGATTACTTTGAATTTTACGGCGGCGACGGTTTAAAGCATAACGGCGTTGTTGCCAATGCGGCAGCCTATGACTTTGATAACCTTGCCGAATATCCTTATGGCGCTTCATACGTTCTTTTTGAAGTGGAAATTACCGATTTGAGCAACGCTGTCCCCCAAGAGGACGGTACATATGAGTTCGAGTGCTATGTTATTTGTTATGATGATAAATACAAGCAATTGGGTGCATATATAATCTCACATAATGTTTCGGCTGTCGGCGAGACTTTTTCGTGCGCATCGCCGCTAAACCCCGGCACTTGGCTTATTGAATTCTACGCCGAATAAGAAAAGCGAATAAGAAAAGAGGCAGTAAAAGCGATTTTTACTGTCTCTTTTTGAATATAGATATATTTATTTGTTATTTACTGTTTCGCATTTATTTTCGCTTTGGCGCGAAAACTCACAGCCGCAAAAATTCTGACGGTAAAGTCCGTATTCTTCCGAAAGAATTATCGAGCGTTTATAACCGTCGCGTTTTTTAAAATCGGACGGCAAATATGAAATGCCGTGGGATTCTGCGATATTAAAGCCGATTTCATTTATGAGCGCCGCATTTTTGTGCGGGCTTACTGTGAGCGTTGTTGCAAAAAGCGAAAAACCGTTTTCTTTTCCGTAGTCGGCGGTGCGCTTTAATCTGAGCTTAAAGCATTCTTTACACCTTGCGCCGCCTTCGCGCTCTTTTTCAAGCCCGGTTACCGTGTTAAAAAACAGATTGTTGTCAAATCCGTCGTCAATGACGTTTACGCCGCTGCAAAACGGCGCTTCTTTTGTGAGCCGCCGCAATTCGGAAAGCCGTTTGTCGTATTCTTCTTTGTCGGTTATATTCGGGTTGCTGAAAAACACGGTTATGTCATAAAACGACGAAAGATATTCGAGCACATACGACGAGCACGGCGCACAGCAGGCGTGCAAAAGAAGGCGCGGCCGCGCGCAGTCTTTTCTTAAATACTCGGTCACTTTTTCAAGCACAAGCTGATAGTTTATTTTTTCATTGCCCTGCGGCTTGAACCCCGCACATTTAAGGCAAAATTCTTTGTTTAGTTCCATAAAAACCTTTCAAACACACTTTCCTTCTATATTTTCTCTTTCAAAAACAGTATGAAGTAAAGCACGATATTGTGAAGCGGATAGTATGTATAAAACAGATATTTGAGCTTCAGTTTTCCGCGCTTGCCGTTATAAAGAGCTAAAAGCGGAATTGAAAGAAGCGAGAAAAACTGAATTTTTGCAAGTGTTGCGCTTAAAATCGCAAGAAGAACCGCAAGCAAAACGAGCTTTAAAAACGGCTTTTTGGCGAAATATACCGCAACGGGAATCAATATTCCCACAAAGTCATAATCGAGCCTGAAAAAATTATTTGTAACGGCAGGCAGCAAAAATGCAATAAGAAAAACCGCGCATAAAGCTAAAACGGGCGCCCCGAAAGCCGCTGCCATATTCATACTTTTAGCCCAATCAAAAAGATAAATCAGCGCAATCGAGAACGAAAATGTTATAAAAATATTCATATAAAGCGAGCGTTCTGCAATCGAATAAAAAATCTGAAACACAGCGCCCGTGAGAAATACCGTTAAAAGATAGCGTGTGCGGTTTTTTGTGTATTTGCACCCTTCCGCTATCATATATGCAAAAATCGGGAAGGCAAGCCTGCCGATTATGCGAAACGGTATGTAATTGTCAAGAAGCAAATAGCCTACATGGTCTATTGTCATAAAAACAAGCGCAAAAAGCTTCAGCGTGTTGCCGCTTAAAAATTTCAATTTGTTCATTTTATTCTGAGTGTTTTTAAATATGCTTTTGTTTCGCCGTCGATTCTGTAGCTTTCAACGGCTTTTGATATAGCTTTGTTGTGAACCCATTTCGGAAGCGACTTGTTTTCAAAATAGGGGAGCACAGCCGCCTTTTGCTTTGCGAGCGCCGTCGCAAAATACCATGCAATCATCATATTTATGTAGTATTCGTCGGACTTAACATCTAAGACGGCTTTAAGATATTTTTCGTCAAATCTGTCGTCAAGAAAATACTGCATAAGAGTTTTTATCGCAAACCTGACTGTATATATGTCTTTTGATTTGAGCCACTCAAAGCATATCTTTTGGAGTCTTTCGGGCTCTTTTTTTAAAGCCTTCGGCGACATCTGGTCGCAGGTGCTCCAATTATCCACAAACGGCAAAAAACGCGAAAGCTCAAAAACAACGCTGTCAAAATCTTTAATCTGTTCAATTAAAAATGCGTGCAGATTGTTTTCTTCAAAGTATTTGTGCGGCAAAGAATTTAAAAATTCTTTTGCGCCGTCGTTTTTGGCAAATTCTTTTGCAAAACTTCTTAACACGGGCGTTCTTATGCCGATAACAAGGCTTTTTTCAATGTTCGGCACAAGCTTCAACGAAAACTCGGCATAGCTTTCATCGCGCAGTTTAAAAAGTTCTTTTTGAAGTTCTGTCATTTTTTCACCTCGGAAAAATAATAACACATATTTTATTCAATATCAATCGCTATGAACGGAATTTCAAGCTCTTCTTTTGTAATTCCCGCATGCGCGCCTTTGAAAATGAATTTGGCTTTCCTTGAATTTTCGAGATAATATTTGTCTGTCGCAACTGCCAAAAAATCGCCGTATGAGGAGTCGTTGTGCGGGTTTTCGGCGCCCGTGCCGAAAAGGCCGAGCGTTCTGACATCGTCTTTTGAAAAAAGCCTGAATTTATCGCCTAAGTGTTTGTTCCATATTTCGGGGAAAACCGCCTTATATTCGTCTTTTACAAACAGCGCGGCGGCGCGTGCCTCAATTGAAAACGGCCTTGCAAGGCAATTTGATATTTCGGGAAAATCGCTTAAAAATACAGGTTTAACATCAACGTGGCCGTGGTCGGCTGTTACAATAACAAGACTGTTTTCGAGCTTTTTGCAAAGTCTTTTTACGCTCAGATTAATTTGAAGGATTTTCAGCTTAACAAGAATGTGCGAAGTCCCCAAAACATGCATAAGTGAGTCGGGCTCGTTGTAATAAGCATAAATGTATTTTTCGCCGTCCGCGTTTGAAGCTTCAAGAACTTTTTTGCATATATCGCGAAGATTTTTTGCCTTGCTTTTTGAAAATGCCGAAATCCATTCGGTTTTGGCTTCGGCGTTGTTTTCTTCAAATATTTCGGGAAAGTTTTTTACCGGCATATATTTTTCCGCAACGCTTTTTCCTGCGGCTTTTTTATTTGTGCCCTGAACGTTATTTGTGAATACGGTTACGTTTTTGTCAAGCTCTTTAAAATACATATCCCAACCGAGCCACCCGTGCTCTTTAGGCGTAAGCCCCGTTTGAATCGAGGTTGTCGCCGCAACGGTGGTCGGCGGAAAAACCGCAGAAATACCTGTTACAAAATGCTTTCTTAAAAAAGCGTTTTTCGGAAGATTCTTTTCAAGCACAGACGTTCCGAGACCGTCAAAAAGCATAATAATTACATTTTTCGGCTCTCGCTTTAAAAGTTCGTCAAGCTCGGGGAGCGTTTTGTGAAACGGCTTTATTTTAAAATGCTTATAAACCGACGATATAAGCGAAACCGTGCTTTTGTCATAGTCCGGAAATTTGAGCTCCATACTTAAATAATTCATTTTGTTTTCTCCCGATAAAAATAAAAGCGAAGCCGCCGCTTCGCCCCGATTTGTGAAAAGGTAAGAAAGAACGGGCAAATAAAGTAAAAGCGGCAAAACCCGCCGCGCCGTGCTTTAAAATTCGTTCAAAAGCCGAAAAAAGCATTGCCCCGCCTCCTGTGTTTTCATCAATATATCATTAAAAAACGCCGCTGTCAACCGCGAGTTGTCATTTTGCATTAAAATTTTTTCCGTAATTGGTAATATTGACATATATTTTGATTGACAAATCAAAAAAACGGTGATACAATAGCCTCACGAAAAATTCAAGGAGCAAGTATTATGTTTAAATCATTCGCAGCCGCATACTACTATTACTTTTACTTTAACAATTAAAGTAGAAGTGATTTGTGCTGTGAATTTTTAAAGTATTTACTTTATCTTTCTTACCTCTCGGTGTAAATCACTGAGAGGTTTTTTATTTTGATTGGAAACGGAGCGTTAAAAATGATTGCAGTTTTAAAACAGGGAACAACAGAAGAGCGCCAAGAGAAAATAATTGCGTGGCTCAAATCGAAAAACCTCGGTGTGCACGTTTCAAAGGGCGAATACAAAACCGTTTTGGGGCTTATCGGCGACACAAGCGTTATTGATATGGAGCTTTTAGAGAGTCTTGACGATATTGAAAGCGTAATGCGCGTAACCGAAGCCTATAAAAAAGCGAACCGCAAATTCCACCCCGACGACACGGTGATAGAAATAGGCAATGCAAAAATCGGCGGCGGAAATTTTATGATGATTGCGGGGCCGTGCTCTGTCGAAAGCCGCGAGCAGGTGACAGACATTGCCCGCCGCGTAAAAAAGTCGGGCGCAAATGTGCTTCGCGGCGGCGCGTTCAAGCCGAGAACGTCGCCTTATGACTTTCAGGGGCTTAAAGCCGACGGTTTAGAGCTTTTGTTTGAGGCAAAAAAAGAAACGGGTCTCCCGATAGTCAGCGAAATTATGAACGCAAACCATTTACCGCTTTTTGAAAACGTTGATATTATTCAGGTCGGCGCGCGGAATATGCAAAATTTTGAGCTTTTAAAGGAGCTCGGAAAAATCGACAAGCCCATTCTTTTAAAACGCGGACTTGCAAATACTTTAAAAGAGCTTTTGATGAGCGCCGAATACATTATGGCGGGCGGCAACGAAAAAGTTATTCTTTGCGAAAGAGGTATCCGCACTTTTGAAACTCAAACCAGAAACACGCTTGATATATCCGCCGTTCCCGCACTTCGCGAAATGACGCATCTGCCGATAATCGTTGACCCGTCGCATGCCTGCGGAATTTCAAGAATGGTTGAACCTTTGGCGCTTGCCGCCGCCGCTTGCGGTGCCGACGGAATTATGACCGAGGTTCACAACGACCCCAAAAATGCGCTTTGCGACGGCGCGCAGTCGCTTACGCCCGAGCAGTTCGACGCGCTTGCAAAGAAAGTTAAAAAAGTCAGGGAGGCTCTTTCATTATGAATATAGGCGTTGTAGGATTGGGTCTTATAGGCGCTTCGCTTGCAAAATCTATCAAAAAGAATACAAGCCACACCGTCTTTGGGCTTGATAAAGATAAAAGCACGCTCGATTTTGCCTTGCTCGGAAACACCGTTGACTGCGAGCTTAACGGAAGTACCCTAAAGCTTTGCGATTATGTCTTTATTGCGGTTTATCCGCAGGGGACAGTTGATTTTGTAAAAGAAAACAAGGCGAATTTTAAAAGCGGCGCAACGGTTATAGATTGCGGCGGCATAAAAAGAGATATATGCCGCGAGTGCTTTCTTGCGGCAAATGACCGGGATTTTTCGTTTATCGGCGGCCACCCCATGGCGGGTACGCAGTTTTCCGGGATAAAATATGCAAAAGATACAATGTTTCATAACGCAAGCTTTGTTTTAACGCCCAAAACGGGTGAAGCGATAGAAACGGTGAGCAATGCGCGCGACCTTATAATAGAAATCGGCTTTTCGCGCGTTACCGTTATGTCGCCCGAAGAGCACGACAGAAGAATAGCCTTTACTTCTCAGCTTGCGCACATCGTTTCAAACGCATATGTCAAAAGCCCTGCGGCGAAAATGCGAAGCGGCATTTCTGCGGGGAGCTATAAGGATTTGACGCGCGTTGCATATCTTAACGAGAATATGTGGACAGAGCTTTTTATGGATAACAAAGACAATCTTTGCTTTGAAATAGATAACCTGATATCAGAGCTTAAAAAGTACAGCGACGCCATGAAAGAAAACGACAGCGACGCTTTGAAGAAGCTTTTAAAAGACGGCAGAGAAATTAAAGAAGAAATAGGATAAGGCTAAGAGCGTCGAACCAATACGGTTTTAAAACGCCCTCTTTTCGCCGTTACTGCGTCAAAAAGCCTCGCAAGGCGACAGCATTGCTTCGTTTTTTTCCTTGTACCGACAAAAATATTGCATTTTAAAACTGCAAGCACCCAAAAAGCTTTAAGGGCGTGTCGGTTCGACTCTCTTAGCCTTAAGCATAAGAGGGGCGTACCGGGTTCGACCCTCTTAGCCTTAAATAAAAGTAAAACCGACTCTGTAAGATGTACAGAATCGGTTTTTGCTTGTTTGTTTGCTTTTTCGGTTTTCAGTCTTTAAGACCCAAAAGCCAGTCTACCGAGACGTTCAAAACCTCCGAAAGGGCAATAAGCTCTGTGTCGTTCACCGAGCGAAGCTGACCTTCAAGCTTTGAAAGCCCCGACGCATTAAGGTCAATTCCGCGAATCTGAAGCTGTGTAAGAAGGTCTTTTTGCTTCATTCCGATTTCGCGGCGCCTTGCTTCTACGCGCTCTCCGCAAATGTTTCTGTCGCCGAGTGGTTGTTTACGTATTCTCATTTGGATTCCTCCGTTACAAATTAATACAGCCACCCCAAAAAGCTGTCGATTTGGCATAATAATAGCACATAAAAATAAATTTTGCAATAATTTCGCCGATTTTAAACACCGAAAGGGGTAAATGTCGGATATATTTAATATTGTATGATAATTCCACGGTAAAATAATCGCGTGATTATTGATATAATTAAAATTGTGTGCTAAAATGATTTCAAAGTTTTTTGATTGGGAATAAAAACAAAGTCTTATTGAAAAATTAATTTGAGAGGTAATTTATGCCCGAAGAATACAAATTGCACCTTTCAAGAAGTGTGCTTTTCGACGCGTCGCCGCTGTGCGCTTTTTTGTGCACATACGGCGCTGTGATTGATGAAAAAGAATTTTTAAAAGCATACAAAATGCTTTCTTTTAAAGAACCGCTGATTACGGCGGCTGTGCGCCTTGACGATAACGGCGAAGGCTACGCTTGTATCGGCAAAGCAAAAACAGAACCGATTTTTATAGAAACGAACGACGAACGTGCGTTTTTCAATACAGAAAAAGAAAGACCGTCAAACCCGTTTGAGGGCTTTTTCCGCTTTTTCGTTTTAAATAAAAGAACGCTTGCAATATTCGCAAATGCCGCGGTTTCAGACTGCAAATCGCTTTTTATGATTACCGAGGAGCTTTTTAACTTCTATGAAAAAAAGACGCTCGACGTTTCTCCGAAAGAGGTCTTTTTGTATTCTAAAAAAAGCGACGTTCCGTCAAACGCGTTTTCCGTAATAATCGACAGGATAACAAGCGATATAGAAATGAAGTGGCAAAAAAAGCCGAAAACCTTTTCAAACGGCGACTATATGCGCCTTTTAGATGCCGAAAACAAAATGACGGCTTCAAAAAACAGGCTCACTTTTTCGCTTGATGAAAGCGAAACGGCAGAGTTTTCAAAAAGATGCGCCGACAAGGGAATAGATATGTCAACCGCCGCATGCTTCGCTTTTAGAAAAGCGGCGCTTTCATCGCCCGAATTTAAAAAACTGAAGCGCAAAAAAGTCAATTTCGGCGCTGATTTTCGTATTTATGAAGAAAAGCCCTATAAATACGGCGTCGGTCCGTTTTTTGCGCGTGCCGGTATAGCAAAGCCCATAAGAAGAGATTTAAAGGCAAGCGGCGAATTGAAAGCGTTTCACGATATGTGCTATAAAAAGCTTGCAAACGTGTTTTTTGCCTATTACGACAAGGTCTTTCTTATGTACCTTTCGCCGTTCCTTTGCGACGCCGCCGAGTTTTATGCCGCGGGACTTTATAAGGGCAAAACGGTAAAAAAACTGGCAAAAAACTATTCCTGCCTTTACACGCCGATTTTGACGTTCGACTTTTTCAATCTCGACTGCGAGCGCTGGGCGTTTCTTAAAAAGTTTGACAACATTTTGTGCTCCGAGCAAAAATCGCGCGGATGCGGGCTTTCGGTAACGCTCGTCCTTAAAAACGGAAGGCTCTTTTTTGAAGCCGAAGCGCAGAATGCGCGCTGTTCCGAGTGTGAATTTAAACGCATTTGCAGCGAGGCTCTCAAAATATTAAAGGCGATATAAAAATAACTGCACGCCGTTTTTAGCGTGAAATATATTAACAAAAACAAGCTCCTTTGATTGTTGGTTTTCAACAATTTTAAGGGGCTTTATTTTTATTTCTAAAACCAATAAAAGTGCTTGACAGCACAATTACATTGATATATAATGTGTTTGTGGTGCAATTAGGTGCAAAGTGGAAACGAAGTGGCTAATTGTGGATACAAAAATGTACGGAGGTGTCGGCAGTGTTCAGAGGAACTTATTATCCCGGTCTTGACGCGAAAAACCGCTTTTTTCTGCCGGCGCAGTTCCGCGACGAATTGGGCACAAACGTCGTCCTTTTTAAATCTCCCGATAAAGAGGCAAGGTGCCTTTACCTTTACCCCGAAGAACGCTGGGAGGAGGTTTCGGCGGGCTTTGTAAAAAATCTTCCCGCAAACCGCGAAGGGCGCGCCCTTGAAAGAAAGCTTATGTCGGACTCTGTGAACGCCGAGATTGACAAATCGGGAAGGCTCACGGTGAACCAACAGTTCAAGGACTTTGCAGGGCTTGAAAAAGAGCTTGTCATAGTGGGTCTCAGGGAACGCATTGAAATATGGTCAAAGGCCGAGTGGCAGAAGGAAGAAGCCGCAATTGCAGACCTTTCGGTCGAAGAATTCGGCATAGTGTTCTAAGGGCAATATTATGGAGTTTAATCATATTTCGGTTTTGCTTAACGAGTCGGTCGAGGCGCTTTGTATAAAGCCCGACGGCATATATGTCGATTGCACGGCGGGCGGCGGCGGTCATTCGGCGGCTGTTTTAAAAGAGCTTTGTGAAAACGGCAGAATGGTACTTATCGACCGCGACCCCGACGCCGTAAAAATCCTTAACGAGCGCTTTAAAGGCGACGGGCGCGTAACGGTTGTCAATGACAACTTTTCAAACATCAAAAACATTTTAAAAAATCTTTCGATAGATAAGGTTGACGGTATTATTGCAGACCTCGGCGTAAGCAGCTATCAGCTTGACACGCCCGAGCGCGGTTTCTCTTTTCACGCCGACGCGCCGCTTGATATGCGAATGGGAAAAGTAGGTCAAAGCGCGTTCGACGTTGTGAACACATATTCGGAAGAGCAGCTCAAAAACATAATTTACCGCTACGGCGAAGAGCAGTTCGCACCGAAAATTGCCGCAAATATAGTGAAGACAAGAAGCAAAAAGCCGATAGAAACAACGCTTGAGCTTTCAGATGTTGTCTGTTCTTCAATACCCGCAAAATTCAGGCGCGACGCGCATCCCGCGCGAAAGACCTTTCAGGCAATAAGAATAGAGGTCAACAGCGAGCTTTTGTCGCTTGAAAATGCGCTTCCCGATATGTTTGAAGCTTTAAAAAGCGGCGGAGTAATGGCAATAATCACTTTTCATTCGCTTGAAGATAAAATCGTTAAAGATTATTTCAACACGTTAAAACAGGGGTGTACCTGCCCCAAGGATTTTCCCGTTTGCGTTTGCGGCAAAAAGCCGAAGGCAATAGTTCGCTCGGGCGGGAAAAAGGCGTCACAAAAAGAAGTTCAGGATAATAAACGAAGCCGCAGTGCAAAACTGAGAACGGCAGTTAAATTATAAAGGAGTAAGTAGGAATGACGGGTTACAGAGATTCGTCGGCGTATGATTTTTCACTTTTTGAACCGCAAGAGCCGACGTCGCCCGAAAGAGCGGCAAGAACAGCTACAAATACAAAAGCGCGTGCCGCTTCGCAAAAAGGACAGGTTTCGGCAAAAACCGCGCCGCAAAAGCGCGCGGCAACACAAACAAAAACGCGCGGAAACACTGCCGTTAAAACCGCCGCAAAGGCATATGCGACAGTCGATTCTTACGGCAAAACGGTTGAGCGCAACGCATATGTCGCGCTCGTTTCACCCGCAATTAAAAAAGTAATTCTTTTCGGCGCAGTCTGCTTTATGCTTATGAGCTGTCTGCTTTATATGCGCGCGCAGTCCGACAGAATTTCTGCCGAAATTGCCGACGTTAAGTCCGAAATCGAAATTGCCGACGGCGAGAGTGTAAGGCTTAACGCAACGCTTGCGTCAAAAATTTCGTCGCAGAAAATTGAAGATTATGCCGAAAACGTTCTCGGAATGGTAAAAGCCGAGGGCTATCAGATAACATACCTTGATTTAAGCAACGGCGACGAAACGGTTGTTTCGGGCGGAAAAAGCGCAGGGGAGGACACCTCTTTTAAAGCTAAAGTAAAAGAGCTTTTCGCATATATCTTTTAATGCTTAAATATTATTAATGAGGAGTTGAGAATGCTCGACTCCTTTTTGTCCATTTATATAAATGTATTTCGGAGGAAATTTCTATGGTGACCGCAAAACTGAAACGCCGCGGACTTATAGCCATAGCCGTGTTGCTTCTTGTCGGCTTCGGCGCGGATATTGTCAAGCTTTTTTATCTTCAGGTGATAAAGGGCGAAGAATATAAAACCAAGGCCGAAGCGCAGCAGCTCAGCGATACGCAGATTGCCGCCGACAGGGGCATAATCTATGACTGCAATATGAACGTTATCGCAGAAAGTGCGTCGGCGTGGCTTGTTTACGTCAATCCGTCGCGAATAAAAGACGACGCGCAGCGCAGTTTGATAGCGTCGGGTCTTGCCGAAATACTTTCTTTAAAGGCTGAAAATATTAAAGATAAAATCAGCAACGACAAATACAGCTATGTAAAAATCGCAGGTAAGGTCGAGTATAACGAAAAAAGCAAAATTACCGACTTCATAACCGACAACGACCTTTACGGCATTGTTTCGGTTGACCCCGACACAAAACGCTATTATCCCTATTCGACGTTTGCTTCAAGCGTGATAGGCTTTACGGGTGACGGCGACAGCGGCAGAGCGGGACTTGAGCTTCAGTATGACGACAGCTTAACGGGCGTTGCCGGCAGAATAATTACTGCCAAAACCGCGCGCGACGGCTCGATGAAGAGTAATTACGAAACTATTTACGACGCCGAACGCGGCGTAAGCCATATTCTTACCATCGACAAAAACATTCAGTATTTCCTTGAAAAAGGCTTAAAGCAGGCGCTTATAGAAAACGACGCGGCATCTGCTTACGGAATAGTTATGGAGGTTGAAACGGGCGCGATTAAAGCTATGGCGACAATGCCCGATTACGACCTTAACACGCCCACCGTCATAACCGATGAAGAAACGCTTAAAGAGCTTGCAAAAATCACCGACGAAGAAGAATATGCGAAGGCGTATAACGAAAAAATATATACAATGTGGCGAAACAGAGCAATAAGCGACACATATGAGCCGGGTTCTGTTTTCAAGATATTCACGGCTTCCGCCGCTATAGAGGAAAACGCCGTCTCAGAAAACTTCACTTATACCTGCAACGGCTCGATAAAGGTTGCCGACAACATAATCCGCTGTCACAACCTTGCGGGTCACGGCACGCAAACTATGACCCAGGGACTTATGAATTCCTGCAACCCGTTTTTTATAACGGTCGGTCAAAAGCTCGGAACAGAAAGGTTCTTTAAATATTTTGAAGCCTTCGGCTTTACCGAGAAAACACAGATAGACTTGCCCGGCGAAGCTTCGCCCGTCGCAAACGTAACGTACTATACGCCCGACAATATGGGCATTGCGGAGCTTTCTTCGTGCGCTTTCGGTCAGACCTTCCAGGTTTCTGCCATTCAGTTGATAACCGCTGTTTGCTGTGTTGCAAACGACGGCAAGCTTATGCAGCCTTATCTTCTTCAGTCAATGGTCGATGAGGACGGCAACACCGTGTACGAGGCTTTTCCCGAGGTCAAACGTCAGGTTATTTCCAAGAAAACAAGCGAAAAGGTCATTGCCATGATGGAGCAGGTTGTTGCCGACGGTACAGGTAAAAACGCCTATGTTCCCGGCTACCGCATAGCAGGCAAAACAGGTACTTCCGAAAAGCTCGGCTCCAAACGCAAGGATGGAAAGATTCAGCACATCGCCTCCTTCTCGGGGTGCGCACCCGCAAACGACCCCAAAATCGCGGTGCTTATAGTTATAGACGAGCCGCAGTCCGAATATCACGGCGGCGGCACGATAGCCGCTCCCGTTGCGGGCAGTATAATAGAACAAACGCTTAAATATCTCAATGTTGAGCCTACATATACCGACGAAGAGCTTGCAAAGCTCAACGCCGCAACGCCCGAGGTCAGCTCAATGACCGTTTCTGCGGCAAAAGCGGCGCTTCAAAGCAAGGGCTTTACACCGCGCGTTATAGGTAACGGCGAAACGGTTGTTTCTCAGTACCCGATTGGCGGTCAGAATATTTCCCACGGCGGCGTGGTAATACTTTATACCGAAAGCGACGGTGCCGAAAGCGAGGGTACGGTGCCGGACCTTACGGGGCTTAGCATAAGCGCGTGTAACGACAAAGCGGTAAACGCGGGCTTTAACATCAAAATATCGGGCGCTTCGCTTAACAGCGAGGTTGTCTCATACAGGCAAAGCGTTGAGCCGGGCACAAAGTGCGAGCTTGGCACAACAATAACGGTTTACTTTAAAACGACAACAGGGGTTCAGGACGACTGACCGTTCTTTTTGCGGAGGGGAAATATGTTATTATCGCGGCTTCTTTCGGACGTTGAAGTTTTGTCGCCCTTTTTTGACAGAGAAATTGCGGACATAACCGACAGCACCGAAAAAATCAGAAAAAACAGCGCTTTTGTGTGCATAAAAGGTATGAACAAAGACGGTCATTCTTTTGCATCTGAAGCCGTATCTTCGGGTGCGGCGGCGATAATAGCCGAACACGACGTAAATTCGCCGCTTCAGGTTATTGTGAATGACAGCCGCAAAGCCTATGCCGTTATGTGCAAAAACTTCTTTTCTTCGGCTTGCGAATCGCTTTCGATTATAGGCATTACGGGCACAAACGGCAAAACAAGCGTTTCGTTTATAATACGCGACATTTTAAAAGCGCTCGGGGTTGAATGCGGGCTTATAGGCACCGTTGAAAACGCAGTCGGCAAAAACGAATATCCGTCAAAGCTCACAACACCCGACGCATATGAAATTCACAGGCTTTTTTCGCTTATGAAAAAAGAAAACATAAAGTATTGCGCTGTTGAAGCGTCGTCACAGGCACTTCATCAAAAAAGGCTTTACGGTGTGAATTTTGATGTGGGCGTGTTTACAAATTTTACTGAAGACCATCTTGATTATCACAAAACCGCCGAAGAATATCTCAGGTGTAAAAAGCTGCTTTTCAAAAACACAAAAACAGCCGTATTAAATGCCGACGACGCGGCAAGCACCGAGATAGCGGAGGGCTTGAACCTTAATAAAATCACATACGGCAAAAAAGACGCCGATTTTAAAGCTGAAAATGTAAAGTTTTTTTCAAACCGCGTTGAATATACCGTTGGGGGCTTTCCCGTGGTTTTTAACACTCCGGGCGAGTTTTCTCTGTATAATTCGCTTGCCGCTGTGGCGGCGGTTACATCTTTGGGCTTTGAGCTTTCAAAAGTAACGGACGCCGTGAAATACGCGGGCGCTGTTAAAGGCAGGTTTGAAACAGTTAAAACCGACAGAGATTTTTCAGTCATTATTGATTACGCCCACACGCCCGACGGGCTTAAAAAAGCCATATCGACGGCAAAGGCAATTACAAAAGGGCGTGTTATAACGGTTTTCGGCTGCGGCGGCGACCGCGACAGCTTAAAGCGTCCCAAAATGGGGAGCGCGGCTTCAAATTTAAGCGACGTTGTTGTCATAACAAGCGACAACCCGAGAACCGAAGAGCCGCAAAAAATAATTGCCGACATATTAAAAGGCGTAGACCCCGACAGTGCCGAAATACACGTTATCGAGGACAGAAACGAAGCCATAGAATATGCCGTTTTAAACGCCCGCGCGGGCGACACGGTGTTAATAGCGGGCAAGGGCCACGAAACCTATCAGATTAAAGGAAAAGAAAAAATACATTTTGACGAGCGCGAAATAGTTGAAAGTATATTGAAAAAGGGTGTTTGATTTGGAGAGAATTACGGTTAAAGAAGCGGCGGAATTTTGCGAAAGCAAAACAGCTCTTTCGGGTTTTATCGAAAGAATTTCGACCGACAGCCGCGATGTTGACGAAAATACGCTGTTTGTTGCGCTTCGCGGCGAACGCTTTGACGCAAACGACTTTGTACCCGATGTATTAAAAAATGGCGCAAAGGCGGCGGTCAGCTCGCGAAAAGACATCGACGACGAGCGTATTATATATGTTCCCGACACAAACAAAGCGTTTTTAGATATAGGCTCAAAATACCGCGACCGTTTTAATATACCCGTAATCGCCCTTACGGGGAGCGTCGGAAAAACCACTACAAAGGGTATGGTTTATTCCGTCGTAAGCGAAAAATACAAAACGCTTCGCACCGAGGGCAACTTAAATAACGAGGTCGGCGTTCCCAAAACGCTTTTAAGGCTCGACAAATCCTATGAAGCCGCCGTTATAGAAATGGGAATGAATCATTTCGGCGAAATCGAAAGAATTTCGCGCGCGGTAAAGCCCACAATCGGCATCATTACAAACGTCGGCACGGCTCATATAGAAAATCTCGGCTCGCGCGAGGGTATTTTGAAAGCAAAATGCGAGATTTTAAAGGGTATGAAAAAAGGCTCGCCGTTAATAATAAACGGTGATAACGATATGCTTTCAACGCTTAAAAACGACGATTTTGACATAATACGCTTCGGTATAAACGGTGAAAATCTTTATATCAAAGCAGAAAACATTGAATTTAAAGACGGCGGTATGTGCTTTGACGCAGTCACCTGTGACGAGCGCGTTAAAGCGTGGGTTCCCGCAGTCGGTATGCACAACGTCTACAATGCGCTTTGCGCGCTTTGCGTCGGGAAAATTCTCGGCTACACTTTAAGCGAGGCATCAAACGGCCTGAAAAACTTCGTGCCCGAGGGTATGCGCCAAAAGATAACCGAAATCAACGGCTATACTTTTATAGAAGACTGCTATAACGCAAACCCCGACAGTATGCGCGCTTCGCTTTCGGCGCTTAATTCGCTCAAAAAAAGCCGCTCTATAGCGGTGCTCGGCGATATGATGGAGCTGGGTTCATATTCTGAAACCGCTCACCGTGAGGTCGGCGAGTTTGCGGGCGAAAGCAAAACCGATATTCTTCTTTGCTTCGGCGAGTTTTCGCACTTTACGCTTGAAGGCGCAAAGAATGGCGGGGTTAAAGAAGCACTTCGCTTTGATACCAAAAAAGAACTTACCGAGTATTTAAAAAGCATATTGAAAAAAGGCGATACCGTGCTCTTCAAGGGCAGCCGTTCCACCGAGACGGAAGAGGTATTTCTGACGCTTTATAAGGAGTGGAGCGAATGAATATATATGCCGCCTGCGTTATCGGGGCTGTTTTGAGTTTTCTTGTTGCGTTTCTTTCGGGATTTGTGATAATCCCTTTGTTAAGAAAGCTCAAATTCGGTCAGACCATACTTGACATCGGGCCGAAATGGCATCAAAAAAAGCAGGGGACACCCACAATGGGCGGTTTTTTGTTTATTCTTTCTACGCTCATATCCTTCGGCGCAGTGCTTTTTGCCGATAAGCGCCTCGGCGGTCATTTGATTTATTCAAGCGAAATTTTGGCGGGGCAAATGAAGATGAAGCTTTTCGGCGGGCTTATTATGGCTCTCGGCTTTGCTTTTATCGGATTTCTCGACGATTACATAAAGGTTGTAAAAAAACGTAATCTCGGGCTTACGGTGCTTCAAAAAACAGCGCTTCAGTTCATTCTCGGATTAGGCTACCTTTTAATGCTTTTTATAAACGACCCCACAGGCAGTATGTTTGTGCCGTTTCTCGGCACAATTGAAACGGGAGTCGGCTTTTGGGCAATAGGACTTGCCGTGATTTATTGCACGGTAAACGCCGTTAATTTTACCGACGGTGTAGACGGCCTTTGCGGAAGCGTGACTTTCGCCGCCGCAATAAGCTTTGTTGCAGTTGCCGCATTAAGAAGCTGCTTCGGCATAAGCCTTCTTTCGGCGTGCCTTGCGGGCGGGCTTTTGGGGTATCTTATATGGAATCATTACCCGGCAAAGGTTATGATGGGCGACCTCGGCTCAATGTTTTTGGGCGGACTTGTCGTGGCGTTTTCATACGCCGTTGATTGCCCCCTGATAATTCTTTTAATCGGCATAGTTTATGTGATTGAATTTTCTTCGGATATTATTCAGATAATTTATTTCAAAGCAACGCACGGCAAGCGTATTTTCAAAATGGCGCCCCTTCATCACCACCTTGAAATGAGCGGTTGGAAAGAGGATAAAATAGTCGGCGTGTTCACATTTATCGGCGCTTTAGGCGGCGCGGCGGCGACTGCGCTTGTGTATTTCGGCAATTTAAGATAAAACGAAAGGAGAACGCTATGAAAAAGCAAAAAACATTTAACGATATTTTTGTGAAAAACAGTATGGATATTCCGTTTTTGCTTATCCTGCTCGTAATACTCACAATAGGGCTTGTAATGCTTCTTTCGGCAAGCTATTTCAACGCGTTTTATAACACCGCAAGCGGCGACAGCCTTTATTATTTCAAGCGTCAGCTCATTTTTTCGGTGTTCGGCGTTATTTCGATGCTTGTTCTTTCGCGCGTGAATTACAAGTATTTCAGACTGCTCGGATTACTCGGTATGGGCGTTTCGCTTTTGCTTCTTGTGGCGGTTCTTCTTATTCCCAACGAAGAGGACGACGGCATTAAGCGCTGGATATATTTAGGCAGTTTTCAGTTTCAGCCGTCCGAAATAGCAAAATTTATGCTGATTGTATTTTTGGCAAACGGACTTGACCGCGACAACAAAAAGCTTACAAGCTCGGCGCTGTCGCAGGCTTCGGTTGCTCAAAAAATCTATAAGTATTCAAACAAGCGTATTCTTATTACACAGGGCACAACAACGCTGTTTAAATATGCCGTCGCGGTTCTTGTCGTGGCGGGGCTTGTGGCGCTTGAAAGCCACCTTTCGGGCACTATTCTTATGCTCGGCATCGGCGTCGTAATGCTTTGGCTCGGCGAGGGCAGAGCGCGCTGGTTCGCAATTGCGGGCATAGGCGGCGCGCTTGTAGTAACACTGTTTGTTGTTTATATCGAAGCGAAAAATTTCCAGGATATACCGTTTTTGAAGCCTTATATGGTCGAGCGCATACAATCGTGGCTTGACAAGGACTTTTCGCCGCTTGACAAGCGCTGGCAGACAAATCAGTCGCTTTACGCCATAGGCTCGGGCGGGCTTTTAGGCTCGGGGCTCGGCAACTCAAAAGAAAAGTATCTTTATGTTTCAGAGCCGCAAAACGACTTCATTTTTGCAATAGTCTGCGAAGAGCTCGGCTTTGTCGGCGCTGTCGGAATACTTCTTCTTTATGCGCTTTTAATAGTCAGAGGGCTTTATATCGGTATGCGTTCGCGTGACCGCTTCGGCGCGCTTCTTGTTTTCGGAATGATTTCACAGCTTGCTTTGCAGGTGTTCTTAAACGTCGGCGTTGTAAGCGACCTTTTGCCGAATACAGGCATAGGCTTGCCGTTCTTCAGCTACGGCGGCACGTCAATGTGCCTTTGCCTGTGGGAGATGGGCGTTGTTCTGGCGGTTTCAAGGCAGGCAAATCTTCCTAAGGTCTATTCATTTTCAAATAAAACAAAAAAGGCAAAAGCCGTGTAAGCATAAGAGGGCCGAACTCAGTACGGTTTTAAAAAGCCCTCTTTTCGCCGTT
>ERZ808246.1291-NODE-1291-length-18343-cov-17.076115_pt1 | contig 18343 bp, 21 predicted proteins | sample MGYA00521083_ERZ808246 | MGnify/ENA primary metagenome ERZ808246 (study PRJEB31516, sample SAMN03275577) | gut metagenome | biome: mammalia-associated habitat; material: feces | host: Papio cynocephalus | place: Kenya | collected 2012-07-07 ... | reverse complement strand
TTTTTCTGGCTAAGGTAAGGGGATTTTCTGCGGGTCCAAAAATTGACCACTAACTGTCAATGTGTTACTTTTTAGATGCCAATAATTGTTTATACAATAAATAATACTTCTCTGCACAATTTTGCATAGAGTAGTTAACCCTGTAATCTCGACGAATAACATCAGGAGACAATGCCCCTTTCATCTCTATCACTGTCTTTATTTTTTGGTAGAACTCGTCATCATCAAACCCTTTGGTCATGTAGCCGTTCACACCATCCTTGATAACATCGACAACACCACCTGCCGGTGTACTGATTGGAGTAATTCCTATTGACATCGCCTCAAGTAATGTCAGCGGAAGTCCCTCAAAATCTGACGAAAGGACAAAATAATCTGCCAGATTCATATAGTCACCCACATTTTTGCGTTCACCTACGATATGGATTTGCGTATGTCCTTTATAATACTCTGCATATTCATCATAACCGTACCCAAGACACATCAATTCGAATTTCACACCATCCGTATACAAACGATCAAATGCTCTAAATAATCGGGGTTGATTCTTTTGTGGCGTACAACGGGCCACATGGATAAATACAGGATAATCTTGCTGTAGAATGACATCTGGTTTGAATGACGGATTTACAACCAAAGGCTCTCGGCCATTTATAATACATATAGACGTATTTAAGCCATATAAAGCATCGAAGCTCTTGTCACATTCGTCAGAAATAGTAACAGGCTTAACCTTTTTGTTATATAGCCATCGATTAATCGGTCTCCTATACATTGCTCCCAAACAATAACTGGCAATATTATGCAGGGTATGAACAAACTTACTCTCTCTACAAAAAATTGCGGGAATATAGAGCATAATAAGGTTGCAATGAGCATGCACGACATCAGCCTTTTCTCTGGCAATTATCCGATATACCTTCCATATTGACTTGAATGAAACTCCTTTTCGGCAATGCAGACTTATAAATCGAACTTTATTTGACAAATCTTGACGATAATGCATCCAAAAAGGATTGCTGTCGTCTAACACAGTCACCAATACAACCTCATTCTGATCGTTTTGCGCCAAACGATTGCACAAATCCACGACAAAACGCTCACCGCCACCGGAAGACAACGAATAAGTCAACTGTAGAATTTTCATACTAAAGTTTCTTAAATGTTTTCACTATAAGTTTCTCACTATCATTAATATCTCCATATTGCGACAGGCCTTTAATATCTTTTGCTTCCGTCATTGCCTTTGCAAGTGCATTAGAATCACCAACAGGTGCCAAATATCCATTGACACCAGGCCGTACCACTTGTGATATATATGGAATGCAGGCTGTAACCGCAACCGGTTTTCCTAAATACATTGCCTCTAACATGACATTGGGCAGCCCCTCATATATAGAGGACAAAACAAAGACATCTGCATATTTCAAATATTTATAAGGATTTGCTTGGAAACCAACAAACTTCACAAATTCGGAAATGCCTAAGGAACAGGTAAGTGATTTGAGGCTCATACCATACTCCTCTGAATCAGGCTTTCCAATCAAATACAGTATGGCATTAGGAACAGTTTCCCTTACTAGTGCAAATGCCTTAAGCATTGTAGGGATGTCTTTCTGAGGAGACAATCTGCTACAAGCCATGTATTTGACCTGATCGCTGTCCAATGCAACAGATTCTTTAATTTTTTGCCTGATCAAATCTTTATCAACTGGATTATTGATTGTTATGACATCGGTCGCTTCAACACTGTAATACTTAATCATTTCTTCTTTCATCTCAGCCGTCTGGCTAATCAAGACATCGGCATGAGGGTACAGAATCTTAGCCAGCCTCATTTCGGTCACATCATGTGATGATGGCATATTACACTCTCTATATACCACCTTTGATCGTATTAAAGAAAGCTTCTTCAATATCAAAATCGGTTGAGCCAACAATGGCAATGATGTTATTATAACATCAAATTTCTGATGCCATAAGTACTTAACCAACTTAAATATTAAATACCGATATTTTTGATATGGTATAATATCGTACTGAACATCAGATGGGATGAATGGCTTTAAATTAAACTCTGCGCCTTTATTCATGCAGACACAGAGCCTTACTTCAAATCCTGCAGATTTTAATAATTTCATATAAAGTAGCGTAATCCTTTCTGCGCCACCACAATTAGGGTTCGTGACAAACAATAATCTCCTCATTGTTTTACGTCATCAAGATTCAACCAGTCTCCCAGAATGCAATCCCATTCTTTTGGAGAAAATGACTCCATACCGGCTGCTGGGAAAAATGTCATTTCACCGAAATAGACCTTGCCTTTGACATTATATAGGTCAACTCGAACAAACGGGATTCTTTCCGATAGTGTTTCCGCAATACTGATCATTTCATTCAAGTTCTCCGGCATAGGAAGCTTTTTTGAATAATCAGGCAAATACTTTGATTCTCCGAATGGCATAATTTTCCCTGTGCGGTCGAAATAATTTGCATGGTGATCGACAAATCTGCCAAAATCAATTTTGAAACATTTTACTTCCCCATTAAAACAAAAGAACTTATAATCAAATAAGTCATCTCCTCCATCTAGATACTGTTCCGCAAATACCTTATGAACAACATTTTTATAGGGCCATTCTCTAAATGATGTATAAATGTCAGCGTCCATGGCTTTTTTCAATTTCTTTAATGCTGCAAGTGTATCAAAAGAGGATTTGTCTTTACAAATAATTACTGAATTGCCGCCACCGCCATGTGTGGTTTTCATAACAAATCTGTCCGGCAACTTGTCCCACTCAATTTGTTCTGGAGTATCCCATACTGCTATCGTAGGTATAATGATTTGTGGATTAAGCCTTGAACATACATAGTCTTTTACAAGTAATTTATCGACCATTCGTGTATATTCAGGATTACGGTTATGCAGTTTAAGCCAATTTAATTTTTCATTGAAAGTCTTAGGATTACTCAGATTGGGCCATTCGCCCATTTCATACCGGAACTTCAAATACAAATACAATTCATCTGGGATGAACACTCCTAGATGAGCTAAGATTCGTCCCATAATTTTTTTGCCAATTGTAACCATAGCCATACTCCTTTATTTATATGCAAACTTTCTATCCATAAGAGAGAACGATTTGCCAATAACCAATCCGAAGCAAATAAAATAATGAGGGAACTGATATGTCCAAGCTGTCAGATTGATAAAAAGCACAGTCAGAAACAGAGACAAGAATAATAAATAAATGCCAAAATTGTCCTTGTTGCTTTTCCGAACCCGGACGATACACTTTAATATATTCAAATAAAACAATATGAAGATGATAGATCCGACTATGCCACCCTCACAAAGTTGTACAATATATTCAGAATGGATAGGTAAAGGATAACCTGTCTCTATCTGGAAGTTTGAAAGGCCTATTCCGAACCATGGGTGCTCCAGAAAAATCTCCCATCCCATAATATAGAAAATGGCCCTATCTCCCAGAAAATTCAAAATAGGAATATCGCTAGTATTGTATATTTCCGCAGCATCATCGGTACCTGCAAAACGTTCTCCCAATGCCGTATTGTCCATTACATATTGAACTCCAAGGTACAAAAGGGCCAGAACACCAATTAAAATAAACAATTTTTGTGGTTTGTACATTTTATTCCTCGCAATCAACCAGAATAGGCTAATTATCAATAAACCGATGAATGCTTTTCGAGTTGCTGCAAGTAAAATGCAAATAAAAGCAACAATGAACAGAATAGCTACATACCTTGTTTTCAATTTATGTCGCAAATTCATATAAGCAGCCCAAAAGAACATGGACATCGCACCAAGTGGCAACTCATTGCCCATGCTGGACATGACTCGTCCATCATCAGTAATGTTACTTGTTCCACAAAATGTAGCCAGCATGATAAAAATTAAGTAGCAAGCCAAAATCCATTTTAGGAGCGGAATTTCATTTAGTCTTATCTCACGTGCGATCAAAAGCATTGCATAAAAAGGTGTGACAAAACGAGTAAATACAAAAGTAACATCTGACACTGGTCGGGATTCAAAGACTTCGGTCACATTATGTCCACACCAGAACCAAACTATTGTCACATATATAACCCAGATAAACCATAGCGAAATAGGTTTTCTATTCATTGTCTCAAGAAAATCTCTCTCCAATACATTGAACAAAAGAGAGATTAAAAACAATAGTTGACCAATTCTGCCGGCGCCATCAATCGGTATAATTGTTTTATTCAGTACTGGCCATACAAGGACATAAGCCAGAAATAGATAATTAATCTTGCTGGATAATCTTAATGTGTGACTCATAATAACATTAAACATCAATAGCATTTTCCCCACTTATGCGCTTCTTACCTTTCTTCCCTATTATCAATCGCACGAACTTTCCTAAGATACTTCTGTATTCTTTTTTAACACATAACACAGACAAGTATGTTATTGCGCACACAATAATAAATCCAAATTGTACAAATATGTCTGAGTTTTCAGGTAGTGAAATAAATATTAAAGTCATGACAAACGATGCAAGACATGTATACCATACATTACGCATCATTTCCATCGGGGTAATTCGAACCAGAAAATATACCAATACAAAATTAATCGCTACGGCTGTAAGCCTAACCAATGCCCTGGATAAACAAAGTGTTTGAAATCCATATTTGACAGAAATTAAAACAGTAGGGATCAAAAAGCATAAATGAATAATTTGAGCTAACACTGAATATTTAGGCTTACCTTTTGAACGATAAATTTCACTACAATAATGAGAAAGAACAATTGCTATTGCACTTGTAAGTCCCCACCATCCGATCATATAAGCTGCTTCACTCCATTGGACCCCCAAAAGGATTTCCGTGACTAAATCCCTAAACAAATAAATACCAACGCCCATTGGAATTACGAGCATTCCAATCATTTTCTGGAAATCAAAGAATAGTTTTTTAAACTCCGTATCTTGATCTTGTAGTTTGGATAGAGCCGAGAAAAGGACTGGTGTTGTTGCGGCTGTCACTAAGTTCATTATTTGCCCTACTATGTTGATTGATGTTCGATAAACGCCTATATAGTGTGCGCTTAGGGCTGAGCCTACAATAAAGACATCTAAATAACTTGTAAGCCATATGGTAATAGATTCAATCATTGACCATATGGTGAACGAAAACATATCTTTAAATAACTTTACATCATAAAACCATTGCGGTTTCCAATCTGATTTCACTGTTAAAATGACTGCATTGCAGACATTTAATGCAATCATGCCTATAATGAGAGACCAATAACTATGTGTAACTATAGCTAACGGTATCGTTATGACAATCGGTATTGCGATTCCTATTATACGAACGATAAAAAGTGTCTTAAAGTCTAGTTTTCGTTTAAACAGAGCCATTTGTATACTTGAGAACGCCTCGAGAGGTATACAAACACATGATATCGCAATCACTAGACCATATCCATCATTACCGACAAGATGAGCAATCTGAGAAGAAAACGCACAAATTAAGATCCAAAGAAAGAGAGAAAAAATTAGATTAGACCAAAAAGCTACAGCAGTAGATTTATACAAGGATTCATCATCCTTAAACGAATGCTGAATAATGTACTTCTGAAATCCGGCATCCGTGAATATTTCTGCAAAACTAATTACCATTGTGGCGGTTACTAAAACGCCAAATGCCTCAGGAGTGAGGAGCCTAGCCAAAACCATTGTAGAGATAGGCGATATTAATTTTGACGCTATCTCAGTAATAGCTGACCATTTTGTGGCAGTAACTACTTGTGAATTAATACTATTTGACATTGTTGTACCTTCGGATTATGTTTTGTGCCATAATACATGATTCTGAATATTCCCCATTATATTCTTTTCCGATTTTACCCAATTAAAAACCTGCCGACTCTTGTTCTGAGTGACAGATCCGTGAGTATTAATGACAATGCAATTGTCACTACGGTTGCCACCCATGGGAGCACATAGGGATCAATGCAATGCGCCATGTCTGTCTTATAGTAGAGGTGCCTTAATATGAACTGCTGGAAGATGTAGACCCCATAGCAATAGCCGCTCAACTTGATCAACAGTATGTTCCCGTCAATCTTCTTCTGGATTGTACTGATATTCGCGATTCTGTAAAGCAGATATACTCCCGTAACTGAGACGATTATATTGACCAAGCCGTTCAGGCCAAACAGTAGGCCCTTCTCTATGAAGTTCGTGGCTTCGAGATTGTCCTTGATGAACATGCTTGCGCAGAATGTCGTGATGAAGAGAATCGCAGGGATCCAAATATTCAACATCGGTAACTTGATTCTTTTCGAACTCAACATAAACCCTGTGTAGAAGAAAATATAGTAAGTAGGGACGCTACCAAGGCCTAACGGCAGCTTGAACAACAGATTGTACGCCGCGCAGGCAAGGAAAACCAACATCAGCCAAGGTTTGCATAGTCCTTTTTTTTCAAGTATATAGGTGATCACAAAACACCAGAAAATCATCGGTAGAAACCATAGATGGCCTATTCCGTTGATTATTAGCCAGATACCTCCACCCCCCCCCTATGGTGCTGATATCAAAATCTGGCCGGTAGTAGAACATCAGCCAATAGACAATTCCGAATATGTAGCAGGGCAGAAGAACTCTTTTCGCCTTTCGAACAACACAACTGTTGAAGCATAATCTCTCCGGATGTTTCATGAGGGTATAGCCAAATAGCAAACCGCTGATAAACACCATGGATTGAAGCTGGAAACCGTGTGTCGACATGCCGATCCAATCATACAATGGAATGTCCGGGAATGAATCGAAAGGCTTCTCCCACCCTCCCGTGTAGATGCAGAGCGCATGGTACACTACCAAGAAAAATATCAAGCCGAGGCGCATCAGCACCACGTCCATCAGCATTGGTTTATTTTGCATGCGATTATCTGTTATTTTGATTTTTAAAGGTCACACATGATCACTCAACCGCACAGGCATAACAATTGAATATTCAGCCACATCGGGCTATTCTAAAATTATTGACCACAAAACTGATATGTTATCTATTTGTGTAATGTTGTCGTATATCTGTCGAAATCATTACTTGCCCCTTTTCGGTATTCATTAATGGAAACAATTATACGATTGAGGTCTGCGGTAAAGTCACTCCTATTTCCATCCGTATCATTTGGTTTACGTTTCAGCACCCTATCAACTAATGTCACTGCTGCTTTAAACGATTCCACACATTTTTCATTGTTGCAGAGTATCTTACACAAATGGTCACAATAATCTTGTGATTTGTTGGAATTAAACCCTTTTAGGGGCTCTTTTTCACACATTAGACGATAGGCAAATAAGAGATGGTACTTTATTTTTTTATACTCTCTTGCAATAAGGTTGTGGCTAAACATCTCATCTAACTTATAATCTGCCAAGGCACAAGTGTAATAATATGCAGGATGTGTATCTTCTGCATATATTTTCTTGCCTCTATCATCATATTGATTCATAATGCTTCCATAATATCCTCTCACATTGTGAGGTTCGCCCATCATCATAGATATAAAGGCCTTTGTTTGTGCAGCTATAGTAACAATTTTATTCTGCGGAACGGCTGTATCTGCATTCCTATATTGTTTTGACCTACGCTCATAATACAGTCGTTCGAAATTCTTCTGAGCGTTATAGTAATCTTCAATAGTATGTTGTATTTTAAGTAGGGATACCAACTGTTCACGAAGGACCTCTGTTTGACTATTGTTTCCTATGATAACCTTATCAGTTGATATCTTATCCTTTGACGCAATTATCTTCACCACTATCAGCATTTCATCGACTCCTGTCATGGTTCTGTTTCTATATAAAACATTACAGGTTTGGCAACCATTAACTATTTGATAGTCGTTCAGATTGAATGTTTTACCGACTTTACTGAAGTTTTTCACAACAACAGTAACGCCATTATTCATTGCCGTAAATAAGCCATAATCTCCATTCCTTATTGATTGTGACATTGCTTCATTAACAGGATTCATGCCCTGAAAATCACGTACATTGTCATAGAAAACAGATGCTAGTAGTCTATCTTCTTTATCTACATATAGTTTTTTTAGTTCTCTATATGGTATTAAGCAGAGATAACTTTCCTGTATCCTCTCCACTGATGGCATATCAAGTTTTTGTTCGACTTGAATGCTCACCTCATTTTTAGATTTTGTTTCTTTATAATAGTCTACAATCTCATCGCGATCTAATATGTTGTGTTGGAAAGGTAATGTTAGTCGAAGAGCATCAATCTCTTTTTTTGCCTTACTCAACCTTGCGATGGAATCGCTTTGTTTATTGTAGCGTCCAGTATACGCATAAAAAAAATCGCAACTGGCTTCTTTACCGTTCTTGAATTTAGCATTATAACTATAAATATGTTTTATAATTTTACGATATGTGGTTAATTCAGCATTACATGGAGGTAGTTGATTTTCTCCAGAAATCTCTTTGAATATATATTCGACACCATCGAGGGCCTTGCCTATTTCACCAACATTTAGGCTCTCAACATTTTTTGCTTGAATGAAAACAAATTGAACATCAAGGTAACCATTTGCGCTAAGCATATCATCAACATCTTGAATTGCGGTAACAATTCGACCATTGACAACTATAAGCAATCCATCTATTCCCCAGTCTCCTCCGTTGCCAATATTAATATCATCTATTAGAGATTTCGTTATTGTCTGGCTTCGTATGTATTTAGAAGCGACACAATAGATAATAAATTTTTCGAATGCTTCATTTTCTGGCAAGTCATGATAGTCATATGACGTGATGAAGTCATCAAAATGAGATTTAGTTATAATGTACATTTAATAGGGGGGGGATTAAGTAAATGTAAACTACCATTCTACCGTCCCGTTCATTTTTAGGACGTTAGGTGGTTCGTGTTTTTATGGGATTCTTGATTATTTTTCTGATCAGGCGGTTTTGGCTATTGCCTCCGCTTGTCTTGGCTTGTAGTTGCAGGCGATCATCGATACGTGGTCGGTGTCTCCTTCCGCAAGCCTCGTCATGACATCCTCGATGTAGTCTCCGAAGTCAAGGTCGTTCAGTTTGCAGCTCTCAAGGAGGGAGTACATGAACGCTATGTTGCGCGCGCCATCGTGACTCCCGCAGTGGAGCCAGTTGCGCCTGCCCATGGCTATGTGGCGGATTGGCCCCTGCTCAAGTCTCACTTCTCGTGAGAGTGTCTCGTCTGGCTGATAAAGTGCAACCTGATGGATCACCGTACATCGGCTATAGACTGTTTTGGTCGTTGGTCATGGTTTTGTAATTCTTTTAATCGTTAACATAAAAAACACGAACTACCAACTCGTTTTGGTATCCCATATAGAATCTCTACAAGTCATCGCTGCTGTATAATGCTCTCGTTTTCTGGCTAAGGTAAGGGGATTTTCTACGGGCCCAAAATTTGACCACTAACCAATAGATGTATATCTATCTACTTTTTTATTAAGAAAGGCTTTGATTTTCACGATAAATTCATATCTTTGCATCGGTACTATTAGAGATTGTGGGGAAGGCTTTACTATCTTGAACTCTATGAAGAGTGGCTGCCCTCTACAGCTGCTCTTCTTGTTTTACAATAGGATGACTTTGCTATTTCGACCCTCCGACAATGTCTCAAGATAATAATAGTACCAAAATATGTTCAAGACTGTAAAAGTGAGGCTTGAGATTCGCTTAGACTGCGAAAAGACCAAGCAAACCAGAGTGGCGCCTTATGTGAGGTTCCGCAATGGTAAGAAAGAACTTGTCAAAGGGTACGTCCGAAAGAATAGGGGACTTTAGGGCATGCCTGTGACCGGCTTCGGCTGGTGTCTTATCGCATCCTGTTGCCAAAGGGAGGTGTCCTTCGTCAGAGGGATACCTCCCTGCGGTTTTCAGCATAGGTGTCCTTCTTCGGTGAGCCGGTCCCAGTCTACCTTAAATATGGTAGACTTTTTCAAGTTTGTGCAGCACGTTGCAGCAGTCCAGAACTATTTTCCCATTAAGACACTCCTCGTGATCAAGAATATGCTGGTGCTTAACGAGAACAACAACCATATCAATGTCCTTGAGGAACTCGTCGAAATCGGAGTACTGGTTCTCGGCGATCTTGTGGTTCTCAAGGAACGGGTCATAACACTTGAGAGGCCTTGCAAGGTGGCGCTCCTGAGCCTCAAGCATCTGTAGGGCAGGGGACTCACGGAAGTCGTCGACGTTCTCCTTGTAGGTGAGGCCGTAGAGGCCGATACGCCGGTTGTCGGTGATGCAGTTCTCCTTCATGATCTCGTAGATGCGGTTGAGGACGAATGTCGGCTGGCTGTCGTTTGTCTTCATGGACTCGTCTATGACCTTTGCCAGCTGAGGGTAGTCGCCCACAAGGAACCACGGGTCAACTGAGATGCAGTGGCCGCCTACTCCGGGGCCTGGCTGAAGAATATTCACACGAGGGTGCATGTTGCAGATCCTGATGATCTCGTACACGTCCATGTTGTCGTGGCGGCAGATGCGTGACAGTTCGTTGGCGAAGGCGATGTTGACGGCGCGGAAGGTGTTCTCCACAACCTTGGTCATCTCGGCGGTGCGGATATCTGTGACGACTATCTCGCCCTGGCAGAAACTTGAGTAATATTCCTTGACCTTCTCGCCGATTTCCTTGTTGTCGGCACCGATTGTGCGGTTGTTGTGGAGAAGCTCGTAGACCATATTGCCGGGGATGATCCTCTCCGGGGCGTGGACAAGGTTGATGTCCTCCCCGATCACAAATCCGTTCCCTTCGATTATCGGACGCACAAACTTGTCAATCGTGCCGGGGCTGACAGTTGACTCGATCACCACGGTCGCGCCTTTCGGACAGACTTTCATGACGTCTTTCACCGCCTCCACCACATAGCAGGCGTCAACCTTTTTGGAGAACTTGTCATAAGGAGTCGGCACAGAGACGATGTACATGTCGGTCTTCTGGTACTCGGTCGTGAATTTTATTCCCGCCTTCAGGGCGTTGCGGAACAACTCGTCAAGTCCTTTCTCCTTGAATGTCGTTTTGCCTGCATTGAGGGTGTCGACAAGCTGTTTGTTGTAGTCCGTGCCGATGACCTCCACGCCATGGGACGCCATCATGAGGGCTGTCGGGAGTCCGATGTAGCCCAATCCAATTACATTGATCATACTGTTTACTATTTGTTTAATTTCACATCATATATGTCGGTCTCTTTACCCGAGAGGATATCTGCGATCCTGCGGCATGCCTGGCCGTCACCATAAGGGTTGACAGCCTTGGACATCCTTTCATAAGCGTGGGTGTCGTCAAGGAGGGCGCTTACCTCATTCACGATCTTGTCGTAGTCAGTGCCGACAAGGTGGACGGTACCACTTTCAAGGGCTTCAGGACGTTCCGTGGTGTCACGCATGACGAGAACCGGCTTGCCAAGCCCCGGTGCCTCCTCCTGAATGCCGCCTGAGTCGGTGAGGACAATTGACGCCTTGCTCATGAGGTGGACAAACTCAAGGTACTGGAGTGGTTCGATGAAGAAGAAGTTGGGCCTGGTAAGGTCTTCGCCAAAAACTTCATGAATAGGCTTGCGCACATTCGGGTTGAGGTGCATGGGATAGACGAAATCCACATCCGGATACTTCTCCGAGAGGTCCTTCATGGCCGTCACCATGCGGATGAAGCCGTCGCCGAAGTTCTCTCTTCTGTGGCCGGTGATCAGGACAAGTTTCTTCCCGTCGTTGAGGCGGGTTACGTCATATCCTGCCTGTGCGAGTATGTCATCCTGCTCCTTTGCAAGACCAGCATCGTTTTTGAGTTTGTTTACGACCATGTGGAGTGCGTCGATGACAGTGTTGCCTGTAACATAGACCTTCCCATGCGCTTTTTCCTCAAGGAGATTTCTCTCAGAGAGAGGGGTCGGAGAGAAATTGTAGGTGGCGATGCGGCCGGTGATCTGGCGGTTCATCTCCTCCGGCCAGGGGCTGTAGATGTTGTGGGTGCGGAGACCCGCTTCCACATGACCGACAGGGATCTGGGCATAGAATGCGGCGAGCGCTCCCGCCGTCGAGGTCGTGGTGTCTCCATGAACGAGCACCACATCCGGACGACACTCCTTGAACACATCGCGAAGGCCGGTGAGCACGCGTGCGGTGACATCGGTGAGGTCCTGCCCTTGCTTCATTATGTTAAGGTCAAAATCTGGATGAACGTCGAAGATTTGAAGCACTTGGTCGAGCATTTCGCGATGCTGTCCTGTGACACATACTACCGTGTTGAACTCTTCCGGACGCCTTTGGAATTCCTTCACCAAAGGGCACATCTTAATCGCCTCCGGACGGGTGCCGAAGACTAGCATTACTGTCTGCATTGTATGATTTTGTTAGTTTATACGCTGCCTTTTTTCGTAGGCTTTATTGTAAGTGGTCAATTCTGAACTTGGTTCAAAGTCCGGTACATAGCAGCCGCTTGACCTGTCGTCAGGCCAACCATGATCTGTTTTGGGTATTTTTGTTGATTACTTTTCTCTTTATTGGGGGGGGCGACGACAGTTTTTGATAGGCGAGATGCTCCCTTCCTACTGTCACCATATCCCCGAAGACGTCGCAGAGGTGCCATTTCGAGAGCTGCATTTTTTTTCATTGCGAAAAGCTTTGACTCTCAAGAAAAGTTCTTATATTTGTATCAACAATGTGATTGACGGGTTGAGGAGATAATTGTCTTTCGAACTCTATGAAGAGTGGCCGTCCCTATCGGCTGCTCTTCTTGCTTTTACAGCCGGATGTCTAGCATTCCTACCCTCCATAATTCGCAGAATAATATCACGTTGAAACATGAGAAAGACAATTATTGTGAGGCTTGAGATTCGCTTAGACTGCGATAAGACCAAGCAAACCAGGGTGGCACCTTATGTGAGGTGCCGCAATGGAAAGAAAGAATTTGTCAAAGGGTACGTCCGAAAGAATAGGGAACTTTAGGGTGTAGCCATGACCGGCTTCGGCTGGTGTCTTATCGCATCCGCGCTGCCAATGGGAGGTGTCTTTCGTCAGAATGATGCCTCCTTGCGGTTATGCTTCTATTCAAAGCCTGAACAAACCTTGCTCTGATTCCACCATACTGTTCAGCATCGGGAGAAGTTGTTCTATCTTCCGGCATTTAACCCGGTTGTAAAGAAAGTCCATGTCGTCAAGCAACTCATCGGCGAGGGAGTCTGGCATGTCTCCTCCGTAACCAGCGGCAACTATTGCAGTAGCGGCTAGTTTTCTGGCGTCCTTGTCATAACGCGGATCGTACAGGCTGCGCAGTATTTTGGGTAAAGTCTCATAAATGATATTACAGTATCGCAGCAGCTCCGGAAGTAGTCAGATTCGGTGAGGTAGGCGTCAAGCATTTCTTCTTGGTATTGCCTCAGAAGCAGGAAATATTTTTCCTTGGCCATCTTGCCTTTGTGGTGTTTTGTCATGATCCAGAACAAAGCATGTGAGAGCACGATGCGATCCTCTGAGGGGTGATGGTAGAAGAGACTGCCTTCCGGAGTTTGGCCTTCCGTCAGTTTCCGCTCCATTTGGTCGAACATTTGTTTGCGTATTTCCTTCAACTGATCTGTAACCATTTCTGAATAATATTTGTTAGTGATTTGACGGAAAGGCTTTGCCCATATTTGTATGATTTGAGGTTGGTGGTCAATTTTGGGACTCGCTCCATAGTCAAAGACATAGATGTCGCTCGACCCGTCGCCAGACCAATCATTGTCCGTTTTTTTGTATTTCTTGTTGATTATTTTTTTACATTATTCAGAATTATTGTGAGACTTGAGATTCGTTTAGACTGCGAGATGGACCGGCTAACTGAAGTGGCGATGGGGCATATTCCTATTCTGCCAGATAGGAAATAATATTCTTTTCCAGTTCAGGAAGATCGTGGGTAACCACATCCCAGATGATGGTGTTATCGACTTGGAAATATTCATGAACTATGTAATTCCTCATGCCAGTCACCATCTTCCAAGGAGTCTTGGGGTGGTTGATCTTGAATTCCTCAGTCAATAGGTTCGATGCTTCTCCTATAATTTCGATGTTTTTGACGATTGCGTAGTACATCATGTCATCATCCACAAAATCTGTAAATGACTTTCCTTCCGAGTATCGCTTGATTCTTTCAATGGCTTCAAGAATATGCCGAAGGCGGATTTGGTCTTTAGCAGGTTCTCTCATAGATCAGGATCTTGTCGCGGTTCGCGGTTTCCTGGGCAAAAGGCAGGAGGGTCCCTTCGGACACCAAATCTACTTTCCGACCGAGAAGAGCCTCAAGGTCCCCCCATATTCCGAAATATTTCAGACCAATTGGCTGGCTTTTATCCAGAAGAACGATGATGTCCACATCACTGTCGGGGGTCTCTTCCCCTCTGGAGAATGAACCGAACAGCCATGCCTTCAACACTGGTTGAGTGTTGAAATACTGATTAAGTGCTTTTATCATAGCCTGCCTGTCCATTGACATCATCATTTGTTTCAAAGGTAATGTATTTTGAAGATAATTCCAAATAACGCGGCCTGCCGGTTTCCTCGAAGGAGTCTCCGGTGGAACGCCATTCAAACACACCCGCAAACTTCATCGTGCTCTTCTTGGATGGGTAGACTTGATAATTTTGACGAGTTTTTGTTGAATCATCGTAATTATAAACAAATTGATTATATTTGCATAAACATTGTGATTGACGGGTTGAGGAGAATAATTGCTTTTCGAACTCTATGAAGAGTGGCCGTCCCTATCGGCTGCTCTTCTTGCTTTTACGGCCGGATGTATAGCATTCCTACCCTCCATAATTCTCAAATTAACCAATCACTATGTAACATGAGAAAAGCAATTATTGTGAGGCTTGAGATTCGCTTAGACCGCGAGAAGGACAAGCCAACCAAAGTGGCACCTTATGTTAGGTTCCGCAATGGGAAGAAAGAATTTGTCAAAGGGTACGTCCGAAAGAATAGGGAACTTTAGGGTGTAGCCATGACCGGCTTCGGCTGGTGTCTTATCGCATCCGCGCTGCCAATGGGAGGTGTCTTTCGTCAGAATGATGCCTCCTTGCGGTTATCAGTTTCCGGTTCATCGTAAAAAAAGCGTCTTGCCTCTTTCATGACCTTCGGGGAGAGGGCGAAGACAGCAATCATGTTCGGAAAAGCCATAAGGGCAAAAGCGAGGTCCATTATGCTGACGGCGACATCCAGGGTGATGACACTTGCGAGGACGATTGTCGCGACATAAAAGTAGCGGTACTTCTGGGCATGCCTTGTTCCCCAAAGGTAAGATGTGCACATGGTTCCGTAGTAGGAATATGAGAACATCGTCGAGAAGGCGAAGATGATCACCACGAATTCGAGGAGATAGCGTCCGGCGAACGGAATCAAGGTGTCGTACGTGTTCAGCGCGATGGTAAGTCCCTCGATGCTGTCAGTGCTGTAGAGACCGGCCATGATCATCGGAATAGCGGACAGTGTGCAGACCAAGCCGGAGTCAATAGCCGGTCCAAGCATGGCCACGAGTCCCTCCCTCACAGGTTCAGCGTTCATTGAGGCTCCGTGCATCATCCCAGCGGTACCGACGCCGGCCTCGTTGACGAACATAGCCCTTCTCGCTCCGGTCAGAGCCACAGCGGCTAAAGCCCCGAAACCTGCCTTCCAGCAGAACGCTCCTTCGAAGATGGACTCAAACATGGCTGGCAGACGGTCATGATAGACAATCATGATGCCAAGCACCATCAGGAAATAGAATCCAACCATGATCGGCACTAACTTCGATGAAACCTGCGTGATGCGCTTTATGCCACCAAAAATGACGAGACTCACTATGCCGCCGATCACAAGGCCGATTACCAGAAACACCCACCTTGACTCCGGCACTCCAAGTGGCTCAAGGATCACTGAATATAACGACTCGGAGAGTTGGTTTGCCTGCATCACGGGAAGACCGCTGAACAGAGCGCAGAACGCGAACATCACGGCCAGCGGCCTCATCTTCCTGCCGAGTCCTTCGGTCAGGACGAACATCGGTCCTCCCTGAACCACACCCTTGTCATCCTTTCCTTTGTACATTATGGCGAGGGTCCCCTCGAAGAACTTTGTCGCCATTCCAAGCAGGGCGCTGACCCACATCCAGAAGATGGCGCCGGGGCCGCCGACACATAACGCTATCGCCACACCGGCGATGTTGCCCATCCCGACAGTGCTGCTGATGGTGTTCATCAGTGCCTGAAAGGAACTGACTTGCCCCTCACCCTTCTCCTTCATCTTCAGAGAGCTGACCGCTATTCCCAACTTCCTCAGCGGCAATGCTCTTGAATATATAAACAGGAACATTCCACCTCCTATCAGCAGTGTAAACAACGGCCATCCGCAGACGAAGTCTGTGAATTTGATAATGAATCCTTCAATAAAGTCCAACACTTTCCAGTTCTATGTCAGTTCCACGATCCCCTTCATACCCTCTAACGCCCACATCACGGGGAGCGTGTTCCAGCAATAATCAGGCCTGCACGCACACCAGCTTCACAATGCCCGCAAAGTTCAGATCTGTCGTGGCCATATAGAAGCGTTTGTATTTTGGACTTTAGTCTCTTCTGAAAATATCTCTCGTATATACCTTATCTTTCACGTCATCGAGACACGAGTCGTAGCGGTTGGCTATGATGGCGTCGCTCTTTGACTTGAATTCGTCGAGGTCATTGACCACCTTGGAACCGAAGAATGTCGTTCCGTTCTCAAGGGTCGGCTCGTAGATGATGATCTCCGCGCCCTTGGCCTTGATGCGCTTCATCACGCCCTGGATTGAACTCTGACGGAAGTTGTCGGAGTTGGACTTCATGGTCAGGCGATATACCCCTATCACGCAAGTGTGCTCTTTGGTGCTGTCCCACTGACCGTTGCAGCTGTAGTAACCGGCCTTGTGAAGCACGGCGTCGGCAATATAGTCCTTTCGGGTGCGGTTGCTCTCGACTATCGCCTGGATCAGGTTCTCAGGGACATCGGCATAGTTGGCCAGAAGCTGCTTCGTGTCTTTCGGTAGGCAGTAGCCGCCGTAGCCGAAGGACGGGTTGTTGTAGTGAGTCCCGATTCTCGGGTCGAGGCCTACGCCCTTGATGATGGCCTGTGTGTCAAGGCCTTTGATCTCGGCATAGGTGTCGAGTTCATTGAAGTAGCTGACACGGAGGGCGAGGTAGGTGTTGGCGAAAAGCTTCACGGCCTCGGCCTCCTTCATGCCCATGAAGAGCGTGTCGATGTTTTCTTTGATCGCACCCTCTTGAAGAAGTGCGGCGAATATCCTGGCATATTCCTTGGCCTCCGGATTGCCTATGGCGTTGATTGCGGCGTTCTCCTCGTCCCACTTCTTGTTCTGTTCTGAAGGAAGGATCTCCGGATATCCGACAATGATCCGCGAAGGATAGAGGTTGTCATAGAGGGCCTTGCTCTCTCGGAGGAATTCCGGCGAGAATAGCAGGTTGAACTTCTTGCCCTTAAGTGCCGGATCAGTGAGGAACTTGAGGGCATACTTGACATAGAGGCTGCGGGTGTAGCCCACCGGGATGGTGGACTTTATGACCATCACGGCATCCGGATTGACACTGAGGACGAGGTCGATGACATCCTCTATGCAGTGGGTGTCGAAGTAGTTCTTCTCCGGGTCGTAGTTTGTCGGTGCGGCGATCACCACGAAGTCTGCCTCCGCATAAGCGGCGGCTCCGTCAAGGGTGGCCGTGAGATCAAGGTTCCCTTCCTTAAGGTAACGCTCGATGTACTCATCCTGAATCGGTGACTCGCGGCGGTTTATCATGTCGACCTTCTCCGGGACGACGTCCACGGCCAGCACCCTGTGCCTTTGGGACAGGAGGGTGGCGATGGAGAGGCCGACGTAGCCGGTGCCGGCCACTGCCACGGTTATATTCTTTGTTTCTGTCAAGTTATTCATGGGGTTGTTTTTGTCTTCAAAAGTTTTTTACAGGCGCTTCGACTGAACTCGCTTCGGAACTTGTCAGGTTGATCAGTCGTTAGGTCGCTTCGGCAGGCTCAGCGACCTTGCTGGCGGGGTGGGCCCTAGCTGTTGTCCTTGTCGGAGCCGTAGTAGGAGTGTCCCTTGTGCCCGTAGTATCCGTAATGCCCGTAGGAGCCGTAGTGGCCGTAGTACCCGTCGCCGGAGGCGGTGCCGTTGAGGGCGTAGCAGAGGCCGGTGTACTCCCCGGCCTGGTAGAGGGCCTCGAGCTCCGGGACCATGGACCTCTCGAGGAGCCCGGCCCTGACGACGAAGACGGTCCTGTCGA
>ERZ808246.1290-NODE-1290-length-18367-cov-4.759174_pt1 | contig 18367 bp, 17 predicted proteins | sample MGYA00521083_ERZ808246 | MGnify/ENA primary metagenome ERZ808246 (study PRJEB31516, sample SAMN03275577) | gut metagenome | biome: mammalia-associated habitat; material: feces | host: Papio cynocephalus | place: Kenya | collected 2012-07-07 ... | reverse complement strand
AAAGTGGCTCAAGTATTGGCTGTCACATGGCTCAAATATTCATTGACATTCACAAATCATTCGGAATTGAAACAGAAACAAGTTTTGGGCATGACAAAAAAGCCCTCTCCGGCACGCTTCGGGACGTCAGTTCCGGAAATACGAAAGTTTCTAATCCAGAATTCGAAAAGGCCTCCTGACCGATCACCTTTACATTTTCCATTCCGGTAACTTCCATCAAGTCCTTACAATATGCAAACGCTTGCTCACCAATCTCGACAACTTGAGAAGGAACATCAAACTTTACCAGATTTTCACAATAGGCAAAAGTCTTATTTTCAATTTTTTTTTACGCTGTTCGGAAATTTAAAACTTTCTATTTTTTGGCAATTATAAAAAGCACCTTCTCCAATTTCAGTCAGTGTATCTGGCAGTTCGATACTGTTGAAATCCATACTGAGAGAAAAAGCATACTTGCCAATCGATTCCAACTGACTGTTTGTAGGCATAATGGAATTATTTGTCTTGTCCCCATACTTGATTGTAGTGAGGTTTCTTGTATGATAAAACGAATAATCGCCAATTCGTTTCAGACTGTTCGGGATAACGACCCCAGTTAGGTATTTCTCATAAAACACCCCACCCGAACTACTTGTTGCATCCGCAAGAGCCGTAACGGTTTTGCCGCCCAGCTCTGCGGGCACAATAACATCGATCTCGTTGCCGTTATACTTGGTAATGGTAACGGTCTTGCCGTCCTCATTGACATAATACGTCCAATTGCCCTCTGTTGTTGTGGCTGGACTTGTTGCCGCAAACGCCGCTGTGGGCATCAGCGTGAGCATCATTGCCAATGCCAATATGGCACTGAGCAACCGCAATCGTTTTGTGCGCATAATAAAACCTCTCCTTTTTTTCACAATCGCTCCATAAAAAATATCACAAAAAAGAGGAACAGGCTGCACTTTGGGTGCTCCCCATTCCTCTTTCAAGTGCAACTGGCTGCCGTAAACCTGACGGCCCTCTAGCTTTGCGTCACGGCCTTTCGGCCGCTTTGCCAACTATTTTATTTGATTTTTTTGCCTTTTTTGCTATTTTATTATACCCCCCTCCCCTACAGTCTTGTCAATAGTTCCAAACAAACTTTGGACAAATAGCAAAAAAGCGGAAAGGTTGGTTGTACAGATTGACGAATAGCCGCACCTGGTTACTCCTTCCGTCTCACTTTGTTCTCAAGCTCCCTCACGGAGGGAGCCATTGGCAAAGAGGGTAAGCTTTACAAAAGGCTCCCTCTTTGAGGGAGCTGGCACGGCAACGCCGTGACGGAGGGAGTCTCTGCATGAGTGCATCTCCGCCAGCGGCGGAAACAGGGAAGAGCTGTTGGGGCAGCGGCCAGCAGGACACGAGTGCCGCTCAAGGCACGAAGCGGACGCTGAGAGCCGCAGCCCGGTCAGGCCTTGGCATATCGGCAAACTCTGAGCAAAACGCACAAAGTGTAATTTTGCATAAAGTAACCGGGCCCTGCGGTCTGGATTCACGGTATGAAACCGTTGATCTGGACAACAGGGCCCGGTATTTTGCGTTATGAAAAAACTTTGTTCAGTCCGTATCCGTTCCCCGGCCTGCCAAGGCCTCTCCCTTTGGGAGAGGTGGCATCCCGAAGGGATGACGGAGAGGGCTATCAGGGGAGCTGGTGAGCGGTAAGCGAGACTGAGAGGGCAAGTGCAGCAAACAAAAACCGCAGCACCAGCAAAAATCAGGCAGAGGATAAAGCAGCCCGTAATATTACGTTCGCAGCATTTGTTCAGGAGCACTGGCTGCCGGACCATGTACACGACGGACAGCACAAGCCGCACCCAAAACTAAAAGAAGGAAAAGATTTTATGAACAAGGAACAGGTACGGCATTTTATCCAGTGTCTCAATGAAGAGCCGCTTTTCTATCGTACGATGGTCAATTTGATGGTTTTCACAGGACTCCGCCGGGGTGAAGTCGTTGGCTTGCAATGGGGTGATATCGACCTTTCAAGACAGACCCTGCAGGTCGTGCGAAATGTGATCCGGGACACAAAAAGCGAACCCGGGATTTACATCGGTACACCAAAAACAGAGGACGGTGCACGAACCAGAATATGTCGGATTCATCTCTGCATCTTTTTCGATCACAAGAATTGAAGAAACAGTTCATGCAGGCTCGATTATGTGTGAATACATTCACTGATGTGTAGTTTTCCTTTACAAATATCACAAATCACTGAACAGGTCAACCTTGTACACACCGTTCTCCAGCATCTTTTTAAAGCTATCCTTTACTGCTGCGGCATCCTCATGATAGGTCATGCCATACCAGGTGTCGTTGGTTTTCAGAACCTTCACAGACATCTTGCCCCGCTCCAGTAATTCACCGATGAAGATAGGAATCAGGTACTCCGCTTTCAGAGGATTATCCGGTACTTCTTTCTCGAAGAACTCCTTGAATCCTTCTTCCAATGTCGTAAGGAAATCAGGAGTCAATCCCCACATGTTCATGGATACAAGAGAATTCACATCAACAGGTACACCGTCAGCCTCGGCTCCGTCCACTGTCTTGACAATGTTCTTGGTTTCTATAACTTCAGTCAAGTTCCCATTCTCATCCATCTTGCAGATGCCACGAGTCACGCCACCATTATCGGACAATGTGTTCTTCAGTACAAAGCCTGCCATGCAGGACTTTCCGCCATTCACCAGATACTCATGGACAGCCTTGAAGCCTTCCTTGCCATAGTAATCATCCGCATTGATCACAATGAATGGAGTGTTCATGACCTTTTTTGCTGCAAGCACAGCCTGTCCAGTTCCCCACGGCTTAGTACGACCTGCCGGAAGTTTTCCCGGAATATCATTGATATCCTGGAAAGCATAGTCCACAGTTACATTATGAGAACTACAGATAGAGGCAACACGATCACCAATGACCTCTTTGAACTCCTTCTCGATATCCTTACGGATAATAAATACCACATGGTTGAAGCCAGCCTCAATCGCATCGTGGATCGAATAGTCCATGATGATATGGTTCGCATCATCCACCGGCTCCAACTGTTTTATTCCTGTTCCAAATCGGCTGCCGATTCCGGCCGCCATGATAAGTAATGTTGTGTTCATTTTTAGTGTTCTTCTACCTCATTAATCGTTAGCTTTAGTGCGTTGTGTCTAAAATTCCTTCACGGTAGTTATTCGGAAACGGATAATGAACAATGTTTTGCAATTTCTCATTATTTCCGGCAAATATCATGGCTTCATTTTCTCGGTAATGCAACGTACCAAATTCAATTATGCCAACACCTTCAGTGCCAAGAACACGCGATACATACGGTACCGTAATAAGCGGTGCTATGATAGCTAATATTTCATACAACAACTTATAAATAAAGTTTTTCTTGATACTTCGTTCTTTACTCATTTTAATTCCTTTTCACAGCGGTCCAACACTGCTGCGATGACCTGATCCATGTCGTAGTATTTGTACTCACCAAGGCGACCACCGAAGATAACCTTCGGTTCAGCGTCGGCCAGCTTCTTGTACTCAGCGTAGAGTGCACCGTTCTTGGCATCGTTGACCGGATAGTACGGCTCGTCGCCCGGCTTCCACTCGGAGGAATACTCGCGGCTGATGATGGTCTTTGGAAGGTCATTGCTATTTTCGTCTTTACCAAACTCGAACCACTTGTGCTCGATGATGCGGGTCCACGGCGTCTCACGGTCTGTGTAATTGACCGCTGCATTACCCTGAAAATTAGGTTTGTCCAGCAGCTCGTTCTCAAAGCGAACTGAACGATACTCCAGTGTGCCCAGCTTATAATCAAAGTAGGCGTCGATTGGGCCAGTATAAACCCCCTTATCCGCCAATGCATCCAGCTCAGATCTGTGTTCCAGATAGTCCGTATTCAGACGCACTTCAATGCCATCCAGTAGATTGGCAATCATCTTGGTGTAGCCGCCGATGGGAATGCCCTGATACAGAGCGTTGAAGTAGTTGTTATCAAACGTTAGGCGCACAGGCAGACGCTTGATGATGAAGGCAGGCAGGTTCTTGCAGTCGCGGCCCCACTGTTTCTCAGTATAGCCCTTGATAAGCTTCTCGTAGATGTCACGGCCAACGAGGGAAATGGCCTGCTCCTCAAGGTTCTGCGGCTCTCCGGTAATCTCTTTGCGCTGCTCCTCGATCTTGGCAGCAGCCTCTTCCGGCGTCACGACACCCCACATCTTATTAAAGGTGTACATATTAAACGGCAGAGAATACAACTCACCCTTGTAGTTGGCAACAGGCGAATTGGTGAAACGGTTGAACTCTGCAAACTGCGTAATATAATTCCATACCTTTTTATTGTTGGTGTGGAAAATATGCGCACCATACTTGTGGACATTGATGCCCTCAATATTCTCTGTGTAAATATTACCTGCAATGTTCGGGCGTTTGTCCACGACAAGCACAGATTTGCCATGTACCCTGGCTTCATGGGCGAACACCGCACCGTATAGACCAGAGCCGACTACCAAATAATCATATTTCATTTTAAATTTTCCTTTCATTTCCTTTATGGAACAATACGTTTTATAACCGGGATTTGCTGCATCAGCCAAATAATCCCTGCACTGAACATAAAGATCATTACTGCACCTATCGTCCTCCACAAAATGCTTCCTGTGTTAACCGCAAACACCCGAGAAATATCCTGGATCAGATACATATGCAGCAGATAAATTCCAAATGTTCTTTTGGCTAACCAATTTATTACCTTCATTATCTTTTTATTGTGTGGTGTATGATATTTCAAGGCCACAAACACACCACATGCCTGCAAAAACGCCGGTAAATTCAAATATCCCTTAAAGGTACCATTAATTTCTCCCGGACCGGAAAGTAATAATGTTCCTATAAACTGGGCCGCCCACCCAATTATTCCCGCCAGATAAACAAGCTTTCGTTCTTTTGCGCTAAAGTTCTTTTTCTGCAAAAGATATCCTACCACCGGATACAAAATATACCCAGACAAAATACACGGCGTAAATCCCACATTATATCCCATCGAAAAAATTGACGCAATAAGCGGAAGTACCGAAACGAAAACCACACCAATACCTGCAATATATTTATATACTTTTTCCTTATCCTGAATCTGCGCCAGTACTGGGATGCTCAAATATACAGCAAACAGGGGTGGAAAGAACCAGTAAATACTCATATATCGACAATTTAATATGTTATCAACAATATGAATAACATTGATATTTACCCCCCCCCCTATACGGATTGTCGACCTTGCAACGTACAAAAACGAAATAATGCTCCATATAAAGAACGGAATAACTGCTTTATCGATTCGTTTCTTAAAGTACTCTCTTGTAGAATATTTTTCATTATAATTCAATAGCGTCACACCTGAAATCATAAAGAAAATCGGCACCGCAAAATAGAAAAATGTTTCCAAAAAATTGGACGTGATCCAAAGCCGTCCCTCTGGCCGACTCCAAAACACCCCATTACAATGTAATACGATTACACTAAAGCATGACAGCACATTTAATGCCGAAATATAATCAACTTTTTTTAAAGATTCTCTCTCCACCTTATTTTTTCACCAAACCTTTCAACTTAGAAACCACTTGCAACACAATTTCGCAAATCAGCGGCTCCTTTGCAAACAGCAAAACTATACCATATCCGCCAAAGAAAAGTATCGCCGATAACACCAGCGTTACAAAACTTCCCAGATTCAAAAGTTTCACCCACAAAGATGCACCTGTTCCTACCATCAAAGCCAACAAAATTGCATATGTCTTTATGCTTCGGTACGCTTGTGCCACATCCGTCCGAAGCGCAGCATATTGCACACACCAGACCGCCATTTCTGCCACAAGAGTCCCAATTGCCGCACCCGCCGATGCCATATGCGGAATTAAGAACGTATTTAGTACCAAATCCACAATGGCTCCAGCCACTTCCGAATAGAGCACAACTTTTTCCCGTCCCAACGGCACCAACATCTGGATCCCCATAATGTTCGTCAAGCCAATGAAAATCAGTGTTGGCATGATGATCTGCATCGGAAGGATTGCCGGCGCATACGCATCACCAGAAAGGAAGAAAATCCCTTCTTTTGCAAAGAGAATAAAGTACAACGCCAACGAAGGAGCAATTAAAAACACAAATTCAATCGCTTTTTTTGTAATTCTCCTGAACTGGTCTATTTCGCCATTTTCAATGTAATAGGATGCACGCGGGAGGAGAACTGTGCCAAGCGATGTAACAACACCCAACAGTACGTTTTTAATTTTGACCGCTGCATTGTAATAGCCAACATCGATATCCGTTTTCATAAAACCCAGCATAACCGTATCAAGGTTGGTGTAAATCGTTGTCGCACAGGACATGGCAAAGAAAATCAGAATCGGCTTCAAATGTTGTTTAAAACGGTATCGTCCAACCGGCTTGATCTGAATATACCGGTGCACATTAAGTAGATTGCAAACATTGGACGCCGAGGATGCAAAAATTGAGATTCCGCCATAAACCACATAATCACTTTGTTGATGGATCAACGCAAACATGGCAACTAACGCCACAAATTTGAACAAGATCGACGTCATCGTGATATATGTATATTTTTCCAGTGCTTTATACAGCCAGTCCATGCCGATTGCATTGAACAAAAGCGTCATGCTCACAACGAGGAACAATGACCGTTCTGCACGGAAACGAGGCACAAACTCCAACGCTGCAAAAAATGCCACATAGGTAATAGCTGTCATCACAATGTTGATGAAGAAGATCTCATGTACTGTTCGTGTGAGTTCTTCAACGTCATCACGAACTTTTGCGCAGGCACGGATACCATATGTCGGGATGCCCAACTGCGCAAACAGCGCAAAATAAGCAACGACTGAAGTCGCAAATGAAACTTTTCCTGTACCTTCCGGCAACAAAATACGGGAAACATATGGAAACGTAATGAGTGGGAAAATGAACGACGATATCGTAAGCATGGCGTTCATGAGAAAATTAAGTTTTAGAGATTTTTGTTTCATTCTTCACCTGATTTTATCCAGTCATTTTTGCTTAACTTTAGATTACATATAAAAAACAAAAACGTAATTCCGCACAACAGATACAGCATTTTTTACTCCATCTTTTCAATTGCTTCTTTCAAGGCCACTTCCAAATATTTTCCGCTTTTCAAATTTTCCGATACTCTTCGGGCGTTTTGCACCATATCTGCGTATCGTTCCTCCTGCATATCTTCAAACAGTTCTGACAGCTCTCGCAGGGAGTTCACTACAATTCCTACATTATTCTTTTTTACAAAATCAGCCTCGGCCGCCCCAGACCAAATTACAACCGGCAGTCCGGAGGACAAATACAGAGAAAGTTTGTGCGGATTATTGTATCTCAGATATTGCCCGGCATCACCGCAACATCCATCAATACTTGTGCCATCCCATACAAGTCCAAAACCGCTTGTGAGTTTTTTCGGTATCTCATCCGGCGGAAAGCTACCACCATAATGAATATTATTATACTGTGTCATTTGCGTGTCAAAGTTAGATCCATAGAGCTGAATATCTACATTTTTCACCTCATGCAACTGACCAATATAGGCACACTTTTTTGTATCCAAATTTCCCGCAACTGTTATTTTCTTTTCAAAAATCGCCTGATTTTCACAAGTATTTTCCTGCAAATAATCAAATATTCCAAGCTTCACCAGTTTTTCCGCCGGAACACCTTTCTCTTGAAAAAAAGCTGCCATTTTATCATTGTGAACGATTAGGGCATCCGCCAAGTCAAGCATCACATCGAATTCATGCCTATAATAATCGCTATACCGAAATTTGCGCAATTCCTCTACGTCGTGTACCAATGAGATAAACTGCACATTTTTTGTATGCTTTAATTTCTTTAGAATCTTTTCTCTTGTCAATTGTTTATAGTGAAATGGATTCTGAAACAAAACAACCGCATCATTTTCAATCTTCTTATATGCATCATTCCAGTCTTTCCAATAACCTAATTGCCGCTCCAATTTTGCAGTCTTGGAAAGCTTCGTGGTATTCATTCGAATGTATACCGACTCAAAACCCATTCGCTCCGCAATCGTTGCGGCATCTTGTACCGCTTTTGTTCCTGCATCATTATTTTTTCCTGCAATTTCAACAATCTGATATTTTTTCATAAAGCATCCCTCAAAGTTTTCCATTCATTTACATATTAACTGCCACTTACTTTAAATACAGCTGAGTTCTAAACAAAATCACTCTTTTTGCCGCCGTACGGATTCGTTTTAGCAAGCTCCAATTTCCTTCAGTGTTGACAACTCCACACTCGAACACCTTATAATGATTATGATCAAAAAAAACATTCAAGAGCCTTTCGGATATAAATCCGTAAATACGTTTCTGATAATCATCATATCCTGTCAGATCCACTTCTTTTTCCAGTTCAAACAATATCCCAAACAGCCACTCGCAATATGTATCAAATAGCTTCTTTGACGCTATCATCATATTAAAATAATATATTTTACGATCATTCATCGTCCTATCGTAAGAGCTTAAATATTCTGGATAATTTTTTTCGATAATAGCTCTGACTTTATCAAGGTCTTTCTGAAATCCTGAAATTTCACAGTAGTCATCAATCAAAGATTTGTCCATTGTGCGCCGAAATGGCAAGATTACATCATACCTTTTTAAAACCTTGTTAATGTCTTTTTCTGTCAAAATATTTTTCTGTAGAAATGCGTTTGAAAAATATCTGCGATAATGTACAAGCCCTTTATATTCATCATTGACATTTTTCCAAATCCAGTAAAGCCCTGTCAATTCACAATAATTTGCATTTTTTGACGATATATTGTCGCCCGTGTTATCCGGAAGATATCCAAGTGGTTCTTTTCCTTCCGCACCAACATGAAGCGGAACATATCCTTGTTCTTTTGGAACCGTAAAAACTTTATGAGTTGCAATATAAATCATTATCTTCTCCTTTATGAATTAGTTCTCAGCTATTAGTCTTTCAAACCGTTTCTTTTCGTGCTCAATATCATATCCAGCCATCATGAAATTATATTTGATTTGCTTGAACTCCTCTCTTTCTCGGGTTTCCAGTTCATCGGCAGCATATGTGCTCCACGCTTTTGCTCCATCGGCCAAATCATAGAGCTTAAAATTATCATTGAGAACAACCTCTTCCGGGATAACCCCTTTTGATGCCACTGTTGGAATTCCATTTGCTTGCGCTTCCAAGGCGACAACCGAAAGCCCCTCAAACAGCGATGGGAACAAAAACAGATCAAATGCGCTCAGCCACTCTGCAATATTGGATTGCCTGCCCGCCAGACAAACCTTATCCTGCAAGCCAAGCTCCGCTATTTTCTCTTCAAGCTTCACTTTATCTTCTCCCTGCCCCACAAATACCAAGCGAGCATTGGGTTCCTGTTTTAATAGTTCCGCAAAAACATCAATTGCAAAAGACTGATTTTTCTGAAAATGCAGTCGCCCAATATTTCCAAGAATAAAACAATCTTCCCACCCGAGCTGCTTGCGAATTTTATCTCTTGCAACTGAGTCAAATTCAAACTTTTCTACATCAACCGCATTATGAATCAAAACAGCCTCAGAACAGATTGGTTCTTCATAGAACCACTTTGCCGCATCCTCCGAACATGCCCAAAAATCTGTAGCATACCTTACAATACGCTTTTTGTTGCGCTGGTGTAAAATCCCCCTCAGTTTTCCATCCATATTCTGAGAATTGTGGCTATGGATGATTCGTTTTGGAATACCGTATTTTTTTGCAAGAACCAAGTAGTCAATGTTGGCAAGGCTGCAAACATTGACCCAGATTGCATGATATTCTTTTGCGTGATTCTTAAAAAATTCGTTCAGGCTGCGCCGATATCCAAAATAATCCTTGCTTCGTGCCGGGAAATGAAATGTTTTGCCGCCCAACGCAAGAATCTCATCTTCATACGCAATTTTCTCATAGGAATTGCATAAAAAATCAAACTGGATCTTATTCCTGTCTATATGGCGGTAATAGTTCATTATAACGCTTTCTACTCCACCGGGGTTTTCTGTCATACCAAAGACTAATATTTTTTTCATCATTGTCTATAATCCTTTTCGGTGATTAAATAACAAAAAACAAAGGAAATTATATATACCGGAATACATGTCTGTATTCTCATAAATGTATAAAAAATACCTTCCATAACCAAATAGTACAATGCAAAAAGTCGACAGTCAATTTCTTTATGTGATAAATATCTGTTATAAAAAGAAGAAACCACCACACCGAATAAAAATGAGAACAAACAAATAGCAAGAGGTCCCCCATCTATATAAAAATAGTAAACAGGCGTAACGAATGCATTTCCTATTCCAAATCCTGTATCGAGGAATATCTCTGCATTTAAAACTGCTTGATAAGCCACTTTATATACTTGGGGAACTAAAGACCCTAGTCCAATTGCTTCAAGAGCTCTAAAAAAGTAACTGTGAACTCCAAAGAATGTAAGTAATCCATAGGTATGCTGCGGCACACCTAGTTTTTTTAGCCACACACTCAGTAGTGTAGGAGGAAGCGCAAAATATGTATACAGCTGCTTTATAAAATTTCCAGCTCCTGTACGCAATGAAGTGTTCACCACTACTGCTATAAAACATATCAGTACCGAAAATACAATATACTTTCTATACCGTTTTATCAATTTTCTCGTCGCCATATGATGATTGGAAATTAATTGAAATGCAAAAAAGAAAGCCATACAAAAGCAAAGGAATCCCAATCTTCCCCCTCCGCCAATTGCACTCGACAGAACTAATTGCACAATTGTAATCAAAAAAATAAATCTGCTATTTTTATCATTCCTTTTTACCATAAAATAATAACAAGTCATTGGAGTCATAACGTTCCCAAACGGTTCAAGGATAACAGTTCTTATAACTTCTTCCACGAAGCTTCTGCTAGACATAATTGGATTGTTCGTTCCAGCCGGTGCTAAACTCCAATTGCGTATTTGCCAAAGTGGTATCCCACTTTCAAAAAATTTCAGAACCTGAAATCCATCTTTTATCAAAAAAAAGAATGATAAAAAAGCAAGCAGGTAAAAAATTCTAAAATTAATTTTATTTGGTGTGTGTGTTGGCGTGTGCTTGAACCCATACTTTCGTAGCACTATTTTTTTCCCAAGAGATGTTCTTAGCATCATCCCCATAAAAAATGAAACCAACATCAAATCAATATAAAAATAAGCCTTGTCAGATGGTAGATAAATTTCATACAAATTCAGTACTGAAAGCAGTAAGATAAAATCCCAGAAAAAATAAAAAAACACAAATGGGCTTATTGCTTTTTTTCTTTGAGATGTCAAGCTAAACAATCCCATACTGGTACAAAGGACCAATGATATGATTCCCATTCCTTACTCCATTTTCTTTCTACACGGTTTTTAATCTATTCCGGAAAGCATATATCGCACCTACTATTTTATACAACTTCCAAGTAAGCATTTTCCCAATAATACTATTAATATTTTTTTCTTTCTCCTTGCTTGATGCGTTAATCGCCTCACGAAAAACCTGCAAGCTTGCCGCTTTTTTCAAGGCAGCTGTTTTCTCAGAAAATGCTTTCTTGTTTTTTCTGCAAAAGACCTCATTTACCATAGCTATATGAAAATGTGTCATTACATATTCTTCATACGCATTCAAAATATTCACAGACTCAGTATCAAGTTTTCTCTTTGTTAGCTCCATAGAAATTGCATAATCTGTCACTTTTTCACCATCAAATGTGTGCATTACTGAGTCATCATTTACTGTATAGGAATAGATACATTCCGGATATAATTCAATTTTACTGCAGCATTGACTATACTGTAATGTAAAATCGCTGTCTTCAGCCAGTCGCAGATTCACATCAAACCGAATTCCGCTTTTTATCATTCGTTTCCGATTAAAAAGTTTCGCCCAGACTTGCATATATTTCGTGGGATGCTTCAACATCTCTATGCGAATATTTTCAATTTGTTTACCTTCAAATATTTTTTTGTCGTTGCTTACTATAACATCTTTGCCTTTTACTTTATGTCCGAAAAGGCACAAGTCTGCTTGACTTTCATTCATGACTCTTTTAAGAGTCATACCAGATCCTACTACAAGCTCATCATCTGCATCAACAAACATAATCCACTTTCCAGTTGCATTGTCTATTCCGCAGTTTCTTGCATTGGAGACTCCCTTTTCTGAATGCAGGAGCTTTATGTTTTTACAATTTGATTGGCCCACTTTAGTCACTGTACCGTCTGTTGATCCATTTTCTACAACCAGAATCTCATATGATACTGTTTGGTCGAGTTCTCTAGATATACTTTGAATCGTTTGGACAATCGTCTTTTCTGCATTATGAGCTGGAACAACAACTGTAACTACCGGTTCTTTCATTAAAAACTCCCCTCATACTTCTTATGAAACAGCTTTGCCTTCATAAATGCCGTTCCTTTTTTGACCCAATTGACCTTTTCTACATGGAAATACGGCAACTCTTTTACTTGCGCTTTACTTAGTTTTCCGCTTTTGATCTGCTCATCCAGCCAAACGTTGAAAATAATTTCGCTCACCCGGCCATAAAATCTTCCCTGAAACGCTGACAGCTCTGGTTCTCCCATCCGCTTTTCGAGTTCAAACAAAATATCAAACAACCAGCTGCAGTAAGCATCCAGATTTTTCTTGCTCATGATCATCATATTAAACATATATCCGTACGTATGATGAACTACTTCGTCATAGCTTTCCAAATATTCAGGATATTTTTCCGCAATGATGCTTCTGGTAAGATCCAACTGTTCCGCATAATGCGTATGTGCGTAATGCGAATAGAGTGTTTCGATATAGTATCGTCTTTTTTTCGGAACAAACACTTGATATTTTCCAAGCATTGGTTCAAGTTGTTTATATGTCAATACGCCTTTTTCCCAATCTTTGTTTTTTGTTCCGAAATGGCGTCGATAATGTGCCAATCCAATATAGTCCGCATCAAGATTTTTCCACGCCCAATACAAACCTGTTAACTCACAAAAACTCGCATTTTTTTCGGAGATATTATCGCCTGTATTATCCTTCTGATAGCCAAGGTCCAATGGATTTCCGCACGCATCCACTTTCCCCGCTGCTCCAACATGAAGCGGAAGGTACATCTCATCTTTAGGCATTTTATATTTTTTGTGTGTTGCAACCACAATTTTCACAGTTTTATTGCCCATATTCTCTCCTCTTATTAAGTCAACCCACTGTAATCAAAACCAGACTCTACTTTCATAGATGATAAAAGCTTCCTGCAATACAAAAAACTTATTACCACTTCTTTTAAAATAATGGTGATCTCAATATTTTTTAACGTTTTTCTGCTTTATATCGTAAGACCAACTATGTATAACATCTGTAGCAACAGTTGACACTTTGTATTTTCTTTTTACCGAACGCCAAGTCTCACCACAATTTTCAACAGCTCTCATTCTCCATGCCCCAGCAGGCACACCTTGAATGTCTTAAAAATGATTTTCCAGTCCACCCAGAAGCTACGCTCCTTGACATATTTCACGTCCAGGTCCATCCACTCTTCAAAAGACAAATCATTCCGGTGCGGGGCGATCTGCCAATAGCAACTCAAACCTGGTGTCACATACAACCGCTGCCTCTCGTATGCACCGTACTGCTCCACCTCACGCGGCAGCGCAGGGCGCGGCCCCACAATACTCATGTCTCCCCTGAGGATATTCCAAAGCTGGGGCAACTCATCGATACTGGTTTTACGGATAAACTTGCCCACGCAGGTGATTCGAGGGTCATCCTTGATTTTGAACACAGGACCGTCCATCTCATTTTGCTCCAACAGGTCATCCAGTTTTGCTTCGGCATTTGGGCACATCGAGCGGAATTTATAAAACTTGAACGGTTTGCCGTTACGTCCAATGCGTTCCTGTGAGAAAATCGGGCCGGCAGATGGGTCATCCACCACGATGGCAATAGCTGTAGCCAGCATAACAGGGGACAGCACCACCAAGGCTACGGAGGACAACACAATATCCTGTGCACGGCGTCCGATCCAGTACAGGCGGTGATCCCGCAGATTTTCCTTTCGGTCAATCTCGACCGGCTTATCGATTACATATGCAGTCATTTTTTATTCCTATATCTACGTTTACAGTATTCAAAGAACTAGCCCCCCTAGTTACGGCGGATTTCACCCTTAATTTTTCGTGCCCATCATCCCTACATCACCCACGAGGCACATACAATCTCCATCGTTCGCATTCTTATCCAGCCTTCGAGACAGGGTTGTTTTTCATTGCATCCGGGTAAAGTAATTCTTGTAGTAATTGTTTCTTGGGTGCATTTAATTTTTCAGAATCGTCGTACAGCAGCTTTTTCTGTTCGTACACCCACCGTCCCAGCCAGATACCATCCGCAGTCTTATATTTCGCCGGAATATCCAGATTGCCATGTTTCCTTTTATATTCCTGCGTCAGTTCAAACCGATGCTGCCATGGATCTGGTTTCTTCCACTGTATGCCGATGCTTTCCAACTGCTCGATTCGCTCCGGTGACAAGCTTTTCTCTGAATTCTGATACGCATACTGCTGCCGCCGGACCCACTTTCCAAGGGGATAACCTTCTGGCGAAGTATAGGCCACCGGAATCTTCAGATCTCCGTGTGCCTCAAAATAGCGTTTGGCCGCCCCGTACACTTCATTCCACTGCCGGTCATAGCGGCTGCCCCAGCACATTCCAATGGCTTCCAGTCGCGTGATCTGATCCGCAGACAGCTTTTTTTGCTCATAGGCGAGTTCCTGATTTCTGAGCCATGAACCCAGACACTCGCCATCCTTTGTTCTGTAATTCCGTGGAATATTCAGGTTCCCATGTTCCTGTGTGTAAGCCGCTGCAAGGGCATATCCCTGTTCCCAACGGACATCGAACATATTCCAGATCATATCAAGGGCATCCAATTGTAAGATCTTCTCTTCGCTCAGCCGCCCAAGCACCCGATTCTGCCGTGCATTCACGATCCACGAGCCAAGCGGGTACCCCTTTTCGGTTCGATATTTTGCCGGAACCTGTAAATTTCCATATGTTTTACGGTATTTTTTGCTTTCTGCCAAACCGCGTTTCCATGCAGCATCGTTCCGGTTTTCCCAGTCCATGCCAATGCGATTCAACCGTGCGATCTGCTGCTCTGACAGGTTTCCTGCAATCTGTCCTGCCCGTACCCTGCGCTGGGTGGTCAGCCATTCCCCAAGACTCAGCCCCGCCGGGGTCTTGTAGCGTTTCGGGACGTTCAAATCACCGTGTTCTGCATAATAAATGCTTGCTTCGGAAAAGTAGTGCTCCCAACTGGACGAAAGACTTGCCTGCAGCTGCTCAAACAGCACCCGACAATCGTGCACCTGCTCAACGACTTCAAACCGGTCTGTGACGATCTGGTCACCCTCACCGTTCGCATACAGTCGATGAACCGCCTCCTGCATCTCATTTTGCAGCCCTGAAATGCTGGACAAGCCTTCAAAATTGTTGACTACATCCAGAATCAGTGGTGTAGTGCTGTCCCCGGCGGTCAATGCACGGCCAATCTGCTGCTTATAGATGATGGGTGAGATCGTCGGCCGGAACAAAATCACGCCCGAAATACCTTCCACGTGGACGCCCTCATTGAGCATATCGATGCAGAACAGCAGCTTTAACCGTTCACTTTTATCTGCCTTAAAATCTGCAAACGCCTTGTCGGTGCCCGGGTCATCCGAATAGGCTTCATACACGGCCACCTTTGGATTGACCCCCGCAAACCACTTCGGCACATGGGAAATCATTTCGTCCATGTGCTCCTTATTGGCGCAGAACACGATGTACTTGCCGGACTTGTTCGTGATATGATGTTGAAAGACAAGATCCAATCCATCTGCCTGTTCCAATGCACGGCGAAGTGCGTCCAGATACTTCTGATTCACGTCCTGAATCCCAGCTGAGCGCAGATTGTCCACCCTTGCCTGATATCCTGCCAGTTCTTTCTGGTACTGATAAACGGTCGTCACGTATTTCGGGGCAGGCAAAATACCCCTGACGATCGCCTCGCCAAGGGTCATTTCAGAAGCAATATGGTGATCGAAGAGCTCCTCCGCCATGTCACGGTTGTTATCCAGATACCGCACATTGGTCGCACTCAATCCCAGAAGTCTGGCATCCGGGCATAATCTCAACAGGGCCACCACACTGGCACCCCAGCACTCGGCACCAGCGCGATGAAATTCATCCAGTATAATATAGGAAGGATGCAGCTCTGCGATTTCCGCCAGCTGGCTTTCTGTGCAACGCATCAACTTTGCGTAGGTATAGAAGTGAACATTACCCAGAGGAAACTCCAAATTCTGCTTTTTCAGGCTCTCGATCTGCGTTTTGAAGATATACTCGCTGGGGGACAGCCAAAACACCACTGCATCGGGGTGCTCTTCGACCAGCTTGAACGCAATATAACTTTTGCCGGTACCGGTCGGGTGAACAATGGCAGCCTTGCCGTACTTGTCCATCATGTTCACTGCCGCACGATAGGCTTTTTCGTTGTGCGCAAACAGTTGCAATGCCATCTTCTCACCCCTTTTTCTGGATTTTGGGTATCCTCCATAGAAAAAATGGAGGGGCATTGCCTAAATCAAACGAACCGATGCGGCTTTATATGATTTTTTGCCCTTTATAGACTCCTGATCGTGTCGAAAAGATGCGGTCGATTTCCCGGCGTTTTCGGGCCAGATCGGAGTGGACATATCGCTGTAATGTGATGTTCGGACTGGAATGGCCTAAAAGTTCACTTAGCGTCTTGATGTCACACCCTGCCTGTAAACAGGTCGTGGCAAAGGTATGACGAAGCGTATGCGGGTTCACAAGGCGGAGCTTAGCCTGCTTCAAGTAACATTGAATACTTTTGCGGTAGCAGCGTGGTTCCACTGGTCGATCTTCACAACCGGATAAAAGATATGTGGAATCGCTCTGCATCTTTCGGATGGATTTCAGAACAGAGATCATGTGTTTTGGCAGAGGAATTTCACGGCGTGAGCTACAGGTTTTCGGGGTCTGAACCACGACTTTTGTGTGTCCATTTCCACAGCAGATGCGACAGACCGTTCTCTGTATTTTCAACGTATTTTTTATAAAGTCAAAGTCACCCCATTGCAGGCCGCAGATTTCACCAATACGCAGTCCAAGCTGGATTCCAAGCAATAGTCCGACCTTGCGCGGCGTTGGATTTTGAAGAACGAATTCTTCTATGGCTTTCTGTTCTTTTGAAGTCAAAGGTTCCGTCTTTTTATGAGGTTCCTGCGGCAGAGTAACACAGATTTCCATCGGCCGGATCAGTCTCAGATGTGCTGCATATTTGCAGATTCGACGGAGGATAGACAGACATTCTTTTGCTGAGGAATGACCCAAAGGTCGATGCTCTTGATTGCGGGGAAAAATGATTACTTGCATGGCCTGTTCCAAAATATTCTCGGATAAATTGGAAACGCATACATTTTTTAAAACAGGAAGGATATACTTGCGCAAAGTATACTGATAATGGGCAAAACTAGACTCCTTGATGCCCGCCCGAATGGATAGCAACCACTGTTCCGCCAATTCCCAGAAGGTCAAATCGGTGCGAGATAACGCATAAAATCCGGTCTCTGCCTTTTTACGGATCAACGTTTCTTTTACGTCGGCGTATGTAGAGCCATACACATATCCCCAGATCGGTTTCCGTTCCGACGTGCGGCTTTTGATATAGCGGCCCTCCCAGCGTCCGTCTTTTCGTCTGCGGATATTTTCTCCCCGCTTTGCCATTGTTGAACCTCCTGTTTTTGCCCCTTGTCTGACCCCTTATCCGATGGGAATTTCACATTTCGACGGATGTTTCCGGATAAATCAGACAAAACTTTCAAGGATGCGTTTACAAAACCGATATTTTTCGATTTTCCGTCGTTTGCAATTCCTGCTTTTAGGCTTGCTTATTCCTTATGACAATGATAAAATAGAGAAAGATATAAGACAATCGGTCGAAGAAACGGTATCTTCCATTTTTTCTATGGAGGATACTTTTATTTTTGCTCAAAACAGAAAAAGGCCCCTGCCTTCACATTTCTGTGAACGGCAGAGGCCTCAACCTACGTTATTAACTTTTTCCCCGCAGCTGCAATTTTCTGTTCGCATGACATTTTGTCCAAACAAAAAAGCACGCCAATCCTCAACGAATCAACGTGCTTTTGTATATCGGAGTGGCGAGACTCGAACTCGCGGCCTCCTGCTCCCAAAGCAGGCGCGCT
>ERZ808246.1289-NODE-1289-length-18369-cov-12.518893_pt1 | contig 18369 bp, 10 predicted proteins | sample MGYA00521083_ERZ808246 | MGnify/ENA primary metagenome ERZ808246 (study PRJEB31516, sample SAMN03275577) | gut metagenome | biome: mammalia-associated habitat; material: feces | host: Papio cynocephalus | place: Kenya | collected 2012-07-07 ... | reverse complement strand
AATTAAGCTTCGAAGGAAGCTTTTCTTCGACAAGGCTTTTCATAGGCTTTCCTCCGACATTTTCTCTTGAATATAGGCGATTCGACGATAAAGCCCTTCCTTTCGAAGGAGCTCTTCGTGGGTTCCTTTTTCGGAAATCTTCCCATCTTCGAGCACGATGATTTGGTCGCAATCTTTGGCGGTGGAGATGCGGTTGGTGATAATGATGGGGGTGATAGAAGAGGAAAGCTTTTTGAGATTCTCCCTTATCGTCAAATCCGTTTTGGCATCGACGGCGCTAAGGGAGTCGTCAAAGATAAGGAAAGATGCTTTCGACAAGGCACCTCTGGCAATCGCAAGACGTTGCCTTTGCCCGCCCGATAGGGTCGTCCCTTTCTCGCCGATGATGGTGTCGTATCCATCGAGGCTTTCCTTGATGGTCTTTTCGATATCGGCCAAGGCGCAGGCTTCCATCACTTCTTCGTGCGTTGCTTCTCCTCTTCCCATAAGGACGTTCTCTTCGATGGTTTTGCTAAAGAGAAAAGGCTCTTGGAGGATTGGCTTTATGAGCTTTCTAAGGGAGCTTTTCGATATATCTTTCAGTTCTATGCCGCCGATTTCGATGCTTCCTTCCGTATAGTCGTATAAACGCGTCAAAAGAAAAACCAAGGTGCTCTTTCCACTTCCTGTCTTCCCCATGATGGCGAGGCTTTTCCCATAAGGGATCGTGAAAGAGAGGTCCTTAAGGACGAGCGTCTTGCTATCGGGATAATGAAACGAAAGGTGCGAGAGGGTGATATCTTGGCGGGAAGGCGCTTCGAGGCCCATTTTCAAATCCTCTTCCTTTGCCAACAAAATGCGGTCGAGGCGTTCTGCGCTAGCGATATATTGTCCCATATTCGAGAAAGAGGTGGCGGCATCGCGAAGAGGCCAAACGCTCATATTGACAAAAAGGATCGCCAAGATGAGCGTGGCTGCGTTGATTTCGCCGGTATAGCAAAGATAAATCCCAAAAGAGAGTGCCAAAAGCTTGCTGCCGAAAATGAAGATGTCGCTACTTGAGAAGAAGAAGGAACTTAGCTTTCGCCACGAAGTGAATTTCTTTTGGTAGTCTTCGAGCCTTCTTTCGAAGGACGCGATTTCGTAGGATTCGTTATGGAAAGCCTTTACTAAGCGGATGGAAGAAAGGTTTTCGGCTATTTTATCGGTCATTTTCGCTTCGCTTTCATCGGTGAGGCGATATTTGTTTCGAACCTTCTTAATGAGGAAAAAGCTATAGACGAACATCAAAGGGAATAGGCCCATGGAGACAAGGGCCATCTTCCAAGAGATGCTTAGCAATATCCCAAAGCAGAAGCAAACCATCCAAAACGTCCAAAAGAAACCGCTCACATCGCCAACCAAGAAACGACGGAGAACATCGGTATCACGCGTGCAAATCTGAATGAGATCGCCAGGTTTATTCTCTTTGAAGAAAGGATAGGGGAGCGCTATCAAATGGGTGAAAAGCTGATATTGCATCGAAGTGCCTAAACGAGTGCTTAAATAGGTTCTTAAGCTCATGCGAAGGCTCGTTAGAAGAACGCTTATGACGCCGGAGACGATGATGGCGCTTGGCAATAGGAGGCCCATATTCTCAAGAAGGTAGGCATCCCCTTTCCCATAGGTCAATAAAGAAATGACGGCTCTTTCCAAAAAGGCGGCCTTCGCCAAGCTCGCTTCGCCTTCGATAGTATCGACGACAACTTTCAAAAGAAAGGTCGTGAAAACGCTGCTGGCGCCCATGAGGAATTGCGCAAGAAGAGAGGAAAAGAGGAGCAACCGATTTCCTTTTAAGAGGGTGTGGCAAGTGCGAAGGAATTTCATCGTGAAGCCACTCTAGCGAGAAGTCTTTGAAATGTCACGAAAAGAATATTTTTTCCGAAAAAAAGAGATAGAATGGGCACTTCCCTCTCTTCTTTTACTGTGAAACGCCCTTTTTCTTGAAAAAGGGGAAGGCCGTCTTTATAGTTTCTTTGGGCGTAGATGGTAGACAAGGCAAGCACCCAAAAGAGAGCCCCCTGGATGAAAACGGGGCACGCAAGCCGCATCACTACCGGAGTCTTCTTTCTGAACGAAGTAGGAAAGGCGTCTTCTAAGCGTTAATTAGAGAATGAAGTTGCAGCGATGGAAACTGAACTAAGGTGGTACCGCGCGAAAGCGTCCTTAGAGGTACCTTTTTTGTTTTTATAAGGAGGAGTTATGAAAGAACTCAAAGAAACGCTCTTGATGCCGAAAACAGGCTTTGAGATGCGAGGGAATCTTACTCAAAAAGAGCCGAAGATGCTCGCCAAATGGGATGAAGAGAAGCTTTACGAAAAGATGATGGAGAACCGCGACGGTTGCGAGGAATTCTTGCTTCACGACGGACCGCCCTATGCCAATGGCGATATTCATTGCGGCCATATGCTTAACCGCCTTTTGAAAGATTTCATCATTCGCTACAAGAACATGTGCGGCTTTAAGACGCCTTTCATCTTTGGCTGGGATACCCATGGCCTTCCTATCGAAGTGAAGGTCACCAAAAGCGGCATCAACCGAAAGGCGATGCCCGTAAGCGACTTCCGGAATCTTTGCAAAGAATATGCCTTAAAGCAAGTCGATCACCAAAAGGCGCAAATCCATCGTTTGGGCTGCTTAGGCGATTATGAGCACCCTTATCTCACGCTCCTTCCCGAATATGAGGCACGTCAAATCGATGTTTTCGCCAAAATGGCGCTTGATGGCATCATCTATAAGGGCCTCAAACCCGTTTATTGGTCGCCGAGCAGCGAAAGCGCCTTGGCCGAAGCCGAGGTGGAATATCAGGATGTCACCGCCAAAACGATGTATGTTTCTTTCGATGTGGTGGATGGGAAAGGGAAACTTTCCAAAGAAGATAAAATCATCATTTGGACCACGACTCCTTGGACCATCCCCCATAACCAAGCCATCGCTTTGAATCCGAAGTTCGAATACGGTCTTTTTAAGACGGAAAAAGGAAATTTCCTATTAGCCACTAGCTTACAAAGCAAAGTAAAAGAAGCCGTCGGCTTTGAAGAAATGGCTCTTTTAAAAACCTTCCATGGCCAAGAACTTGAGAATATCACGGTGAAGCACCCGCTTTATGAAAGGACATCCTTGGTCATTTTGGCCAATTACGTCACCGATAGCGATGGAACGGGTTGCGTCCATATCGCGCCTGACTTTGGCACTGATGATTTTAACGCCGCTTTGAAATATGGCCTTAAACCGAAATGCCCTATCGATGAAAAAGGCGTTGTGCATATGGAAAAGGGCGACCCCATCGATGGCCAATTCTATGATGATACGAATGATATCGTTATCGATTTGCTTAAGAAGAATGGACATTTGCTTAAGGAAATCGACATCGTCCATAGCTACCCTCATGATTGGAGGACGCATAAGCCGGTCATCTTTCGAGCGACGCCGCAATGGTTTTGTAGCATTTCGCCCATCCGGGATGCCCTTTTAAAAGCCGTCCATTCCATCAAATGGATGCCTTCTTGGGGCGAAGAAAAGATGGTCAACATGATCAAAGACCGCTCGGATTGGTGCATTTCCCGTCAAAGGGCTTGGGGCGTCCCTCTTCCTATTATCTATAATGAAGACGATTCGCCGATCATTGAGAAAGAAGTCTTCGACCATATCCGCGATATTATCGCTAAAGAAGGGTCCAACGCCTGGTTTACGAAGAATGCGAAAGAACTTCTTCCAGAAGGCTATGCAAACTCGAAATCTCCGCATGGGAATTTCCGCAAAGAGACCGACATCATGGATGTTTGGTTCGATAGCGGCTCTTCTTGGAATGGCGTTTTGAAGGAAAGAGGCCTTCAATATCCTGCCGATCTCTATTTGGAAGGAAACGACCAATACCGTGGCTGGTTCAATGCGTCTTTGATTCTAAGCACGGCCGTGACTGGCACCCCTTCCTTCAAAAGCTGCCTAACCCATGGCTGGGTCATGGACGAAAGCTGGAAGAAGATGTCCAAATCGGCCGGAAACGGCATCGACCCGAATAAAGTCGCCAACCAATTCGGCGCTGATTTGCTTCGTTTATGGGCGGCGAGCGTGAGCTATGAAAGCGACGTCCGCATCAGCGAATCCATCCTCACCTCGATTAGCGATCAGTATCGTAAGATCCGCAACACCTTCAAGTTTATTCTTGGAAACCTTTGGGAAAAAGAAGGCGTTCCTTATACGCCGAAAGATAAAGTCAAACTCTATCCTATCGACCGTTTTCTCTTGATGCGCCTAGAGGAGACGAAGAATAGCGTTTTAAAGAGCTATGAAAACTACGCTTTCTCGAGCGCTTTAAGCGTTTTGACCAATTTCATGGTCGAGCTTTCAAGCTTCTATTTGGATATGAGCAAAGATATCCTCTATTGCGAAAAGCCAGGAAGCGAAAGAAGAGAAGCGGTGCTTTACACTCTTTACGTTTTGGCCCACGATCTTTGCCTTCTCTATAACCCCATCCTTTCCTTCACGATGGATGAGGTCTATAGCTTCTTGCCAGGGCATACGAAAATATCGCCCCAACTCGATGACATGCCGAAAGAAACCCATGTCTATAGCGAAAAAGATCGCCAAGAATACGATGCTTTCCTGAAACTAAGAAGCCTTGCTCTTAAAGCCCTTGAAAATGCCAGAAATGATGGCGTTATCGGTGCTTCAAACGAAGCTTCCTTGCAACTAGCCATCGCCGATAAGACTCTTTATGAATGGCTTCTAGGCGAAGAGAAAGACGAAAGGGCGCGTTTATTCGGCGTGAGCGAAGTATCTCTGTCAGAAGGGGAAAATGGAGCTAGCGTCTTCAAATCCGACCTTCCGACTTGCGATCGTTGCCGCCTTCATAAAGGCGATATCCAAGAAGACCAAGAAGGGCATCGCTTATGCACGCGTTGCTTCAAAGCTTTAGGGGAATAAGATGGAAGAAGAGAAAGTGACAAAAAAGGAAGAAGGGGAGACTTCGAAAGAAGAAGCCCCCCTTTTCCAAAAGAAGAAGGAAAAGTTCGTCTGGAACTTTCGAAACGTTTTGCGAAGTTTCCTTTGGCTCCCTCTTTTTCTTATTGCTCTCGATCAAATCAGCAAATGGGCGGTTGTTGATGCCCTTATGGGCGTTCCTTCAAGAAGTTTGGAAGTCATTCCCCATTTCTTCTACATCACTTTGACCTTCAACAAAGGATCGAGCTTCGGGATGGGAGGGGATGTTTCTTGGATGCGCTACGTGTTTATCGTAATCTCTTGGCTCGCCTCGGCCGCGATTCTCTTCTATTGGATCAAAAACCTTTCTAAAAAAGATACTTTCATTGACGTTCTATTGGCATTTTGTTTCGCCGGTGCCGTCGGCAATGGCATCGACCGCACTTTCTATTGGGAAGGGACAACCGGCTTTAGTGGCGTCATCGATTTCTTTCAATTCTATATCTTCGGATATGGCGAAGGGAAAAGCTCTTTCGCCATCTTTAACGTGGCGGATATGTATCTTACGTGCGCGGTGGCGGTGCTTATTGTCTTGCTTTTCTTTCGGGAAATGAAAGCAAACAAAAAAGAAGGAAAGAATTAAGCGAAAATGAAGACGATAACAATCGAAAAAGAAGAGGTGGGGAAGCGTCTTGACGAAGCCCTCATGGGAAGGGGTATTTGGCCTTCCAGAAGCAAGATACAAAATCTTATTAAGAAAAATGAGATTCTTGTGAATGGAAAGCCTTCAAAGCCTGCCTATATCGTGTGTCTTTCCGATGTTGTAACATGCGAAGAAACTACTAAAAAAGAACCAACGCTTGTGGCGGAGGACATTCCGCTAGAAAAAGTCTACGAAGACGACGATATTTTGGTCATCAATAAGCCCGCGGGACTTGTTGTCCATCCAGGCAACGGGCATAAGGACGGAACCTTGGTGAACGCTCTATTGTTCCACGAGAAGGAACTTTCCAATCAAAACGATTCCCTCCGTCCTGGCATCGTCCATCGGATCGATAAAGATACTTCGGGTTTGCTCGTCGTCAGTAAAACCGATAGAGCGTTTATGGGACTATCCGATCAACTTCGCGACCATTCGATGCATCGCGAATATCTTGCCTTAGTGGAAGGGATTATCGAAGAGGGAAAGGGAAAGATTGACGCTCCGATTGGACGCGATCCCAAACATCCCATTCGCTTCGCGGTCAACCTCAAAAAAGGAAAAGAGGCGATCACATATTTCGAGGTGAAGGAACGATTCACCGAAAAGCTTACCCTTATCGATTGCCGCCTTTTGACGGGTCGGACGCATCAGATCCGCGTCCATTTGGATTATATTGGACATCCCGTGGAAGGAGATCCTCTCTATGGCGTGAACAATAAGCGTTTCTATTCGAAAGGGCAACTTCTTCATGCCTATCGTTTGACCTTGACCCATCCTGTAACGAAAAAGGTGCTTACTTTCGAAGCGCCTCTTCCTTCTTATTTCCTGGACGTTCTCAAGAAGCTTCATCCGTATCAATGAGTCGTTTGTAGTTGGCGAAATTCGTTTTGGCGACCTTTTTCAATTCGTCTAAGCCGAAAACTTGGACGAATTTTTTGCTAAAAGCATCGACCTTGCTCCCCGCCCCGAAAGGGAAATCCATCTTATATTCTTTCGACATCTTCTCCATTTTCTTTAGGAAGCTATAACGGGCGATGACGCTTGCTAAGGCGACGCTCGGAAAGAGGGACTCGCCTTTGGTGTGGAAAGAAATGCCGCGTTGCACCTCTTTTTCGTCTTTTAAATAAGAATAATAAAGAGAGGCGTTCGCGAACTCGTCTTGGTACAAGAAAGCGTTTTTGTATTTCTTGGAAAGCTTTAATAAGCAAGCATTATGCATCTTCGCCTTGATTTTGTTCATGTTGTCCTTCGCTATGACTTGGTTGTATTTGAGATTATCGAGGGAGAGGTGGGAGTAAGGGAATTCCTTGATAAGAAGAGGCCCTATCTTCCGTATGTCGAGATCGCTCATCTTTTTTGAATCCGTGACTCCTAAAGCCTCTATTCGGGGAAGGTCCTCTCTCTTTACATAAGTGGCCACGACCTCGATCGGCCCAAAGAAATCCCCCGTTCCGACCTCATCGCTTCCAATTTGGGGATAGAAATTCTTGATATGTAACTGAACGGAAGGCTTTGAGGGGATGGGCATAGCGATTCTTTCTAAGGAAGGATCCCAAATCTTGGCTTCTTTATAGGCTTCTGGCCCTTGGAAAGTCACTTTCGACGTGCCGTCTTTTCTCATTTTGTATAAAGAAACGGCAACCACGTCGTTTTTGGCGAAAAGATCCATATAAGGATTCGGGACTTCCGAGGCGAAATCCCTATAGAATTCGAAGAGCTTTTCGCGTTTCTCCTTCGAAAGAAGAAGCGAATACGTTTCATTCCATAACTTCATCGACTTATCTTAGCATGTCTTTTGAAAAAGAAGGGCCGCTCTTCTTTTGAAAGCATGACTTCTTGGCTTTTTAGCAGGCACATGTTTTGACGTGTTTATAAAATATGCAATCTAATGAGTCATCGGATAAAACTTGTGAAATGGAGAGATTTAAAAATATTGATTGACAAAATTGCCTTCTCCTTTATTTTGATAGCTGGAAAGAGAGGTTTTTATGAAGAAAAAGTATTTAACGGGCTTATTGGTGCTAAGTTCGGCCGGCCTTCTTCTTATGGGATGTGGCGGAAATAACGAAGACTCTTCGAGTTCTTCCAAAAGCCAAGAATCGAGTGCCCCCGTTCTTAATGAAGGGGATTTGACCTATTTGAAAGGCACTTTTTTTGGGAAAGAAGGGACGCTTACTTTGACCAAAGATAAATTAGAGCTTTCGGGCGAAGAGCCTTTCTCGCTTGTTCCCACAAGCGTCGAAATGGTTCGAACGACCTATAAAGTCGGTGACGCTATCGAAGAGGTAGAGGTGCCAGGCGTCTATTTCGACGCTTCTTTCAATAAAGGCGAAAGCTATCGTTTCTATGCTGATAGCGAGGACGACGGTTATCTTCATTTAGAAAAGAAGAAAGGCGAAGAATACGAAGATATCGCCTTATTCCAACCGGATATCTCCGCTTATTCGGGGCCTCTTTCTTATGATGGAAGCGGGGATGCCTATAATATCTATGACGTGCTTGACGGCGACTTTGATTTCGAAAGAGGCGTCTATCCTTTGGGGAGAATGGGAAATGGCTTTTGGAGCCAAGAACAATATTGGTATGCGAAAGCCCATCTAAGGACCGATAAGGAAGGGGGAGCGCTCTATACGGTCGAGTTCTTCGATGGGGACGACTATGGCTGGGGCGAAAAAGAGCTCACCATCCAAGAAGGAAAAGTCGTTCTTTTGGAAGAGGGAAACCCCAGCGATATGAGCGATGCTGGCGCTTTCCGAAGCCTCTCTTTGTATGATGGGGAAAAAGAAATCACTCTCACTAGCGACCCCAAGACCAAGAGCATCACCTTCGGCGAAGAAAGCGGCGTCTATGAGACGGGGCTTGATGAGAAAGGCTTCTACTTGAAGGCCACCCTTTCCGAGAAAGAGAAGAAATTCCGTCTAAGACACCGTTATATGATCGTCGAAGAAGGCGAGAAAGAAACCGTCTATGCTTATAATGATGTAACCCCTCTTTTGGGAGAATTCACCGATAAGAAGGATGTTTTCAAATTCGTCGAGAAAGAAGAAGGCGGCTATCTTTTGACTTGGAACGGCCAAGAAATACCTTTTAGTTTCGCTTTGGTGAACAATCGCAAAGGCCTTTCCTTCAAAGTCGGATCCGATAGCTATTTGGTCGCCCCTGACAAAGAAGATTCGAGTGTCTATCTAAGCAAAAATGGCACTGTTTCCTATTTCTTAAACGGTCTGCTTTACGATTCCCTTTTTAGCGATACTTTCGTGGCGAAAGACAAAGGACACGAGTTTAGCGTTCTTGTGAGCAGCGATTTCTCTTATATCTTTCAAGGGAAAACGGGCAAAGCGACTTATTCCTATTGGCATGGCGATAAATTTCCATCCCTTCTTTTGGAAGACGGGGAAACCCTTTCCATCAAGCAGCAAGAAAGCGGCTATTTCCTCTTTAACGATGGCAAAGAGGAGATTAACCTCTATAGCAAAACGATACTTGATAAAGCCTATGGCGAGTATAGCAGCGATGGGGAAAACGCTCTTTCCTTCGATTCCTTCGCCTTGACGATGGATGGGGAAAAATACGCTTACGAGTTTAAGCCGTATTATAACGAAAACCTTGGCGTCTACTATTTTGCCATCGATTCGGAGCTTGGCTATTTTGAGTCGAATCTTGAAGGTTGTCTTTATACTTCGAAGCAAAGCTTTGTGAAGAAAGACCTTTTCGCTTCCATCGCCGGCGTTTATAGCGGCTATGGGGAGTATGGCGTTGAGAATATCACCTTCACCAAAGAGGGAAAGCTTTTGATGGATCTTGTGAATGAGGCGGGGGATGGTCTTAATAAGGGTGTCGAAACGGCCTATAACATCTATACCCGAGCTGGTGGCGATGGCGATAAAGCCTTCCTCACTTTCCTTAATAAAGGCCTTAGCATCTTCATCTATTTCTATGACGACTACGTCAAAATCGCCGGTCAATCCTATTTCAAGGAATCGATCACCCTTTCTTGGGGCGTCTATCTCGATGAGGCGAAAGAGCATCTCCTTTACGTGAAGGACAACGTTCTGTTTATGGATGGAAGCGCGCTTACCATCAAAGAGAGCAAAGACGTGGATGGGCTACGTCTTCTTTCCACGAGCGCCGGCCTTCTTTCCTTTACGAAGCTCGATGATGGCGGCTACCAAGCGCTCCTTGATGGCAAGAAGTTCACCCGCGCCCTTTCTTTTGAGGATTATCGCAAGTTCGTTGGGACTTATGAGGTGAATAGCACGAAGGTGGTGGTCGAAAAAACGCCTCTCTCCTACAAAGTGAGCATCGGTGAGAACGCTTCGGATGTCTTTGCCTCATCGACCTTCCTCTTAAAGGATGGCAAAGTGGCCCTTAAAATACCCAATCTTCTCGATAACTACTATCTTTCCTTGGATGGAGACAAAGTAACTGCTTCCTATGAGGCGGGCTCTCTTCCTCCTCCACCTCCCTTGCCGACCCTTTAAAAAAGAAATCATCTTCTTTCGCGGCTAAGCCCTTCTTAGCCGTTTTCTTTTTTTGCGCGGCTTTCTTCCAAATAGAAGAAAGAGAAGGAACGCGCTATAATCGTGGCGCTTATAGGTCTCATCTATGCAATCCCCTTACGAGAAATTCGAATTTCAAAAAATCTTAGACTCCATCGCTCCTTTCGCTAAAACGGAGCAAGGGAAGAAAAAGGTTTTTGAAACTAAGCTCCTCGGAAGCCCCGAAAAACTTCAAGAGGAAATCGACGCTTTTAGCGAAATGCGTTTTCTCTTAATGCGTTACGAAAGGCTTCCCATTGAGGTCTCTAGCGATCTATCCAAGCCCATTGAACTCGCTAAGAAAGGCGGTTGCTTGGCCGTTGAAGATCTCGAAAGAGTAGCCAATGACTGCCTTACTGCGGAATCTTTGAAAAGATATTTCGCTAAGGTGGAGGATTCGCCTTTGCTTCTTTTGAAATGCTCGCAAATGCCTTCCTTGCCTTACTTAGAGAAAGCGATTCACCATATCATTGCGCCTGATCTATCGATATTCGATAACGCCTCTACGAAATTAAAGGGCATTCGAAGCGCTATGAAGCGCCTTGAAGCCACCATGAAAAAGAAACTTGGGGACATCGTTTCCCTTAATAAGGAATATTTAAGCGATGCGACTTTGTCCTTAAAGAACGGACATTACGTTCTTCCTGTCTCCAATGCCTATAAAAGGAAGGTGAAGGGCATTGTTCAAGATGTTTCGGGCTCTGGCGAAACGACTTTCATCGAGCCGGAGGTCATCGTCAATTTGAATAACCAAATGACGGAGCTCCAAAATGAAGAAAGAGCGGAAATCCATCGCTTGCTCCTTGAGCTTTCGAATCTCGTCGCCACCAATAGCGACCCTCTTAAATCGATAAACGAAGCGATTGGCTATTTCGATTATCTTATGGCCAAAAGCGATTATGCCGAAAAGATCAAGGGGTGTATCGCCAAACTCGTGGAAGAACCCCTTTTGGAATTCCTTGAAGCAAGGCATCCTCTTATCGACCCTTCGAAAGTCGTTCCGAACGATTTCCATTTGGACGATGAAAATAGGGTCGTGGTTCTAAGCGGGCCGAATGCCGGCGGGAAAACGGTCGCCTTGAAGACCCTCGGCTTGCTTTTGCTTATGGCCGAAAGCGCCCTTCCAGTGCCCGCCAAAGAAGGCGCGTCCTTTAGTTACTTCAAACACATCGCGGTGGATATTGGGGACAACCAATCCTTAAGCGATAACCTCTCGACATTTAGCGCCCATATGAAGGCTATAAGCGAGATTTTAGAGAATGTGGGTGGGAAAGACCTCGTGCTTTTAGACGAACTTGGAACGGGGACTTCCCCGAAAGAAGGGGAAGCCATCGCCTTAAGCGTTTTGGAATATCTAAGGAAAAAACACGCCTTTTGCATGGTTTCTTCGCATTTTGAAGCCCTTAAAGCCTTCGCCCTTGGGACTGAGGGGGTTATTAACGCCTCCATGCTTTTCGATAAGGAAAAGCTTCTTCCGACTTATCGCCTTCAAATGGGCTTGCCGGGCGAAAGCTATGGCTTAGCTCTCGCCAAACGCTTCCATTTGCCAGAGGAAGTGCTTTTATCCGCGCAAAAAAGGCTTAGCGAAGAAGAGGATTTAAGCGTATCGGAAGCAATCGATAAGCTTTCAAGCGCCACCAAGCAAAACGAAGACCTTCGCCTTTCTTTGCTCCAAGAGAAACAGAATCTCGAAAGAGAACGCCTCTCTTTGAAGTCGAAAGAAGCCGCTTTAAACATCAAAGAGAGCCGCTTCCGAGAGGATACGGATGGCGAAAAGAGAAAAATACTCGATGAATACGAGAGTAGATTGAAGGAAATCCTTCAGGAAGCGAAAGAAAGCCAAGGGAAGCTCCATGAGGTCATAAGAGCGAAAAAGAAACTGGAAGAACTTGATGAAAAGGCTCCGAATTCACCAACTTTCTCTGAGCCTCTCAAAGCCGGGGATTATGTCGCCGTACCTGCTCTCTTTATCCAAGGGCGCCTCAAGAGCCTTGAAGGAAATAAAGGAGTGGTAATCACTCGCGAAGGCCTTTCCTTCAACGTCAAGAAGAACCAAATGCAACGCGTCATAGAGCCAAAAGAAAGCACTCGCGAAGTTCGCTCTTCTCCCATTGACCTCGACTCCCTTTCCCATCGCAAGAGCGTGCCTCTTGAGTGCAATCTTATTGGCATGCATGTCGATGAGGCGAGGCTAACCCTTGAAAAATATCTCGACGATGCGCTTCTTCGCCACTATAAAAGGGTTCGCATCATTCATGGCTGGGGAAGCGGGGCTTTAAGGAATTTAGTTCTGAACTATGCCAAAGAGCATCCTGAGTTTATCTCTTCTTTCGAAGGGGCGGATGGCAATGAAGGCGGTGGGGGCGCAACGATCTTGCACCTTAAGTAGAGAATGGTTCTTAGAGAGAAACTTAAAAGGCTTATCGCTCTTTTGCCAGACAAACCCGGCGTCTATTTGATGAAGGACAAAGACGACAAAATCATCTATATCGGCAAAGCCAAAAACCTCAAAAACCGCGTATCGCAATATTTTTTGCGTCCCCAGACGGGGAAGGTTTTCGCTATGGTGAGCCACGTGGACCATTTCGACTTCATCATCGTCCATAGTGACAAAGAAGCCTTCATCCTGGAGATGAACCTCATCCAGACCCATTACCCTCGTTACAACATCATGCTGGTTGACGATTCGCACTATCCTTATATCGCGTTAAGGAGGAAGGATGCGTATCTAACGATTGCGCGAAGGGCTAGCGATAAGCGCTATTTCTATTTCGGCCCCTTCCCTAATGCTTCCGATGCCTATAAGACGATCCGTCTGCTGAACGCGATTTATCCTACTCGCAAATGCAAGAATCTTGGTAAAAAAGCCTGTCTTTATTTCCATATGGGGCAATGCCTTGCTCCTTGCATCAATCCCATCAAAGAAGAAGATTACGAAGCCCTTTATGCGAGCATTAAGAGCTTTTTAGATGGAAATACGGAGGAAGTCGCGCGAATCCTTAAAGAGAAGATGGCGAAAGCGTCGATGGAGCTTCGCTTCGAAGACGCCAAATACTATAAGGAGACGCTCGATAGCGTCCTTCGCGTCGTCTCTAAGCAAAGCGTCGAGCTTTCCAGCGACCTTACCGATCGCGATGTTTTCGCTTACGCCTCGCGCGATGGCTATTTGGCTTTGGCTATCTTGACCTATCGGAGAGGCCGGCTTTTGGGGAAAGACGTCAAAGTGGTCCCTCTTTTCGAAGGCGAGAGAATCGATGCGACCAACCTTATCGAGCAATACTATCAGAATAACGATCTCCCGAGCGAAATCCTTTGCAACATCCCCTCTTTTGACGAGAATTTCCTTCCGATTTATCCCAAAGCGAAAGTGCTTCACCCTAAAGAAGGACGCCTTTTGGAACAGATCGATATCGCCTCTTTAAACGCCAAGCAAGGGCTCGACGCTCACTTTATGAGCGCAAGGCTCGAAGACGATAACCTTTCCTTGCTCGAATCTTTGGGCAAACTCCTTGATATCCCAACGCCTTATCGCATCGAGCTTTTTGACAATTCCCATCTCCAAGGAAGCTCGCCTGTCGGCGCCATGGTCTGCTATATCAATGGCGAACCGGCCAAAGGGATGTACCGCAAATTCCATCTTAAAGAAGAGAATGCCGGGGATGATTTCCATTCGATGGTGGAGGTGGTTTCTCGCCGCTACAAAAGGCTTAAGGAAGAAAACCTCTCTTTCCCAGACCTTATTCTCACCGATGGCGGCTTATCGCAAGTGGAAGCGACTCTTTTGGGCTTAAAAGAAGCGGATGTTTCTTTGCCTGTCTATGGCCTATATAAAAACGACAAACATCAAACGGAAGGCATTATCGATAAAGATGGAAAGACCTACCCTCTCGACCCTAAAAGCCCCTTGTTTTTTCTCCTTATGCGGATGCAAGACGAGGTCCATCGCTTCGCCATATCTTTCCATAAGTCGGAACGTCTTAAAGCGATGCATGGTTCGATTCTTGACCAGGTGAAAGGCCTAGGGGAGAAGAGGAAAGAACTTCTTCGCAAGAACTACCCGACCATCGATTCCCTTAAACGGGCCTCAATCGAGGAACTGTCTCAGATATTGCCGAAAGAGATAGCCGAGGAACTTTATCAAAAAGTGAATGCGTGAGAACATTCTTTGATAAGGATACAAAAAGGCGGAAAATATAGTTGTAGTCCAGTCTTAACAATCAATCGAAAACGTGGTAGCTTTTTAACGTGAAAAAAGGCAAAAGCGTTTTAGATATAAAGAAGAATCCGATTCGTGCGGGGGGGGGCTCCTATTTTTAGCAAACATTAGCCTTGCGGGTGTTGGCTTTTCTACGTGGATGGTTGGAAGTGATAATGCATCGCTTGACTTAAATCCACAAATTGCCTCCGTCATCGATATCGGCGAGTACATTACCTTCAAAGGGAACAGTCGCGGTTTTGATTATTGTGAAGAAGGCCCAATAGAAGACGGAATGATTTCTTCCGTCGTTACTTTGAGTATACCTTTTCAAATTGATTGCGGTTCCTCGCCTATTGCCGATCATATAAACGAAAACCGCGGTTTTAAGCTTCTTTTAACTTTGATTGATCGAAACGAGTTTAATGTTTTTGATTCTAGTGTTTGCGAGTTTTCTAACTTTTTTCTTTTTCTAGACAAAGGAAAAGATTTTGGGATAACGAGATTTCAAGCGGATTCATCTTTGAACGTTAAAGCGGAAAAATCGTGGATCAGCTCGAATAAATATTACGAAGCGGAATTCGATTTAAGCGAACTAGGTATCACGTCTTTGAACTCTATTAACTTTTGCGTGGAATATACTATCGATTTTTTTAGCGTAGACTCATTCGTTAAAAATGTCGTGCCGAGTCTTAAAAGTGAGCACAATGCTGCCCTTTTTTCCTTCAAAGTTGAGGTAATAGAATGATTGAAAAACGAAGACTGAAACCTCTTTTTGTGCTCTCTTCGATCGGCTTGTTATGTTTAGATGGGGAGGCTGCATGGATATATTCCACTTCCAAAATTTTAGATGGAATCGTTCTTTCCCCTTCGGATTCTCGAATCATTTGCTATATAAAAACAGAAAGCGGTGCGCTTGAGTACTTTACTTCTATCGATAAAGCACTAGAAGTAGCTTCGAAAAGAGCTGCTAAAGACCAGATTTTCCTTAAACCGACCAAATCATTTAGCGGTGATAAATTTAAAAAGGCAGTCGTAGAGCAAAACCACGTTTTGAATGAGAACGACGTTTTTACCTTGCCTTGGGATGCTGACGAACATTGGGATGGACGACAAAAAGACACCGATTGGCCTAATACCACAGATGACAATAATCACAAGACTTTTTCAGATTGGGAAGAAGGCTTTGTAGAAAAGTATTTGCAAAGCGAACTGGTTTTAAAAAGCGGCGTTTCCATCGAAAACCGCGGAACTATTCGAATTGGAGGCGTGGTTGGGATAGAAGGATCCGCGGTATCCGGTGGCACAACTGGAAATTACACTCAAATCACGATGGAATCAAACTCCTGCATCGAGAATTATGGAAATATAGAGTGCATGGGTTACATCAAAGAAGCGGAAGCCAATAATAACGGGAGCTTTATTAAAAGTTATCCAGGGTCAAGAATCTACGAACCTTTTGTTGTTTATAATTTTAATGGTGGCAGCAACACAAAAGCTCTTTATGACAAGAAAATTACGCCTTTTTCGGTGTATGATATGCCCAATATTAGACCTAAGATCACATTCTTTTCTGGCTCTGAGCTGCTGGGATATTGTGATTTATACGCAGGGAAACAGCACAATTTAACGACAACGAGGATATTTGGCAATTGCAACGCTTTGCTCAATATGACGGGAGCAAATTCCAAAATTGAAACGAAACACAATCCTGAAGATCCTCGATATACGATTGGATATAAAGATGACGGAACCGTTTCGGATCCACGAGGTGGCAAAACGTCCTTGGATGTTTTTGGCGGCGCCGATTTTGGAAGCCTTAAATTGTCCATAGACGCCCTTGGCTTAAGTGTGGTGATCGATACAAGTCCTTTCTTTTTCCCTATTTCGTGGAAATATGACATCAACTTATTTGATGGGCTTTATACGGCTACGCATCCTTTGAAATTCATGTTCGGGTCTTCTTTGAATGTATCTAAAGGAGCTTCGCTTTTGCAAAAAACAGATATTATCTTCTATCAATATTCTGCTGAAAACGCTTTTAGTGGTGACTTTTTCTATCCATCGGTAAAAGAAAATGCTCAGTGTATCATTAATGGCGCTTATCTTGTTCTTTCTGGTGGAGTCGGAGGCTTTTTCGAAGGGACTGCCTTAAACACGAAATCGACTTTTTTCATCGATAAGAACGCGTTAACAACGGTGACAGTTCAAGACGGTGACAAAAGTGCTAACGTCAAAGGTTATTCACAAAAGGCCATAGGGCCTTACAAGAAAGAGCAAAATAAGGAATTGGCGAAAGACTATTACGATTGGAACGGGGAAGAGTGGAGCGTTATGGACAAGTGTATCCTTCTCTTTGAAATTCCGACTTTCGTAAACACTAACAATCACACTTTTCTCCCAATCAAGGAAATAACAAAGGGGGAAGTCGTACAGCTACCAACCGATAAGCCCGGAATAAAGACGGGTATTTGCGAATTTTCCAATTGGAATTCAGCATCTGATTTAAGTGGCGTCGCATATCAAGCTGGTGCAAGTCTATTAATCGATGATGCGTTAGTGGACAATGGTAAAATAGCAGTTCTTTATCCGGCGTGGACAAATATCGAAAAAGCTATCGATATAACCTATGTGCCCGGCGATAATCTTGCATCGGGAGCTCAAAAAACTAAAGGAGAAGTGGGAAGGACGTGGCTGGATTATACCTTGAAAAAACCCGCTGAATGGAGCTATGCGGATAACATGGAGTTCAAAGATTGGTTTTGCTTTGAAACGTTTTCGACTATGCTCGACGAAGATGGCAAAAGCCAAGAATCGTTTAAAACAAACATGTCCATCGAGAATTTTCCTTCTTTTAAAGACGGCCTCTCTCTTTCCTTTCGACTAGATGGAAAGGAAAAGACTTGCTTATCGCCAAAGGAAAAAATATTGATGGCAGATCTATCTTACAAAGCCGTTAAGAATATAAAGGCAGGCGATCTTGTTTTGTCTTTTGATCACGAAAAAGGAATGATAGTTGTCAATAAAATACTTTACAATTTTAATTATAAGAAAAAACTCAATGAGATCCTTTCTTTGACTTTTGAAGACGAAAATGTGGAAATTTCAGGAGACCATGGCTTTTTTGATTTGAATCTCAATAAGTATATTTATATAAATCGCTCAAATGTTTCTTCTGTTGTTGGTCATCGCTTTGCTGTTTTTAATGCTGGAAGACTTTCTGGAAAAACACTCACTTCCTTTTCCGCTAGAAAAGAGTGGGTTGATCTTTATTGCCCGGTGACAGTGTTTCATTTGAATTATTTCGTTGGCGATCTTCTGTCGATGCCAGGGGGCATTAAAGGATGTTTTAACGTCTTTGATTACGGAGAGAAACTTAAATACGATGAAAAAAAGATGAAGAAAGATATCGAACGATACGGCCTTCTCAACTACAAGGAATGCTCATCTATCATACCAAAAGAAATTTATGACGCTCTGCCTCTTTGCTATATGAAAGTGGCAATGGGGAAAGGGTCGCTTTCAAAATGGGATTTAGAATACTATATGCGACATTTTTACTCGCTTATGATTTCAGTGAAATAAAATTAACTAAAAATATTTGAATTATCAGATATTTCCTCGATGTAATCGATTATCTCTATTACCAAAAAACAACTAAAATAAAACCAAATATATTAATAATTTGTCGACTAAGATTCCATTAGGACACCGTTTGTTCTCTAAAGCGATTTTCTCCTTTGACTAAAATCTACCAAAAGGGATAGTCTAGGACCCCAAAAAGAAAGACCTACTCTTCTCGTCTTTTGAACGGTGGACGAGTAACGGGCGATCATCCACTAATCGAAGGAAGCGGTGTCTTCCTATTTGTTTCTCGAAATTTCGTTTTTCCGCTTGGTTTCGCTATTGCTTAGGAAACATTCCCTCTTTATTATTATGTCGTTGCGCCCGTAGCTCAGCTGGATAGAGCAACAGCCTTCTAAGCTGTGGGT
>ERZ808246.1288-NODE-1288-length-18373-cov-5.207119_pt1 | contig 18373 bp, 14 predicted proteins | sample MGYA00521083_ERZ808246 | MGnify/ENA primary metagenome ERZ808246 (study PRJEB31516, sample SAMN03275577) | gut metagenome | biome: mammalia-associated habitat; material: feces | host: Papio cynocephalus | place: Kenya | collected 2012-07-07 ... | reverse complement strand
AGTGTGAGATTGGCCTCGGCTCTGGCACGGCATTCGTGCTTGGCCTTGCAGAACCCACACCATTCGCCACAGAGGAAGTTTCCGGCTCCGGCAAAGGCAAGATCTGCGGTCGGCTTTAATACTTCATCCGCCCACTTGTACAGGTCTTCCTTGGAAATCTCGAAGGTGGAAATGTTCTGACGCCTTGGCTGGTAGATGGTCATGCTGATGGTATCAATGTCGTAGATGTCATCGAAGAGCTCCAGAGCTCCAAGCGCGTAGCATTTCATTTGTGGATTATCGGTCGCATCTACGAGGACTCCAAGGCCATGCTTGTAATCGCATATTCTCAAGGTCTCATCTGCAATGATGATGCAATCGGCAGTTCCGAAGCCCTGTTCTACCCAGCGGGAGAAATCTACACGCTGTTCGATCAGAACCTTCGGATCAGCGCAGCTTTTCTTGGCGGCCTCTACCATTTCAAGAATGTAGGCTGCATAGCCATTGGCGCAGTCCTCCATTTCCTCGTTGTACCAGGTGAGCTTCTCCGTCGGATCACTGGCATCCATCCCCAGGGCCCTCTTTAGCTTGTACTCACAAAGCTCGTGAGCATCGGTGCCTTCCGCAGCATAATCGCTGCCTTTATCCTCGTAGGTTTCACAAAGTCTTGCGGAAGGCGGGCAGTGAAGCCAGCGGTCCGAAGAGGAAGCAGATAAAATGGCATGTCCCTTAGGTGGCATCGCTAAGCACCTCCGCTTCCTTTAACAAGGCTTCATAGTGCTTCGGATCAACAGCAGATAGCTTGGAAGCACCATACTTCTGAAGTAATGTACGGATAGCAGAGGTATGTCCGGCACGGGACTTTTCTGCTAAGACAGCTCGTACATCCTCAAGCTTCAGCTCCGTTTTCTTTTCTCCCTTGGCAGCAGGCTCTTTGGCAGTTGGTTCCTCAGCAGTGCCACCAAATTGCTCTGCTAACCAGTTGGCTGCTTCGTTAATAGCAGCGGCTGCACTGCGCAGCTCTTCGATGGTCATAGCCATATCGCTCATTTTGCTCATAGCGATGTTCTCCTTTCTCTGATTGTCTTTGCTGTGCGAGGATTGTCATGTTTCTCGCCATTCTTGCGGATACGTGGGAGATTGCATTCAGTACTGCAATCAGCTCTGCGTCGTTACCGCCAGAATCGAAGTAGGACTTCTTCATATGCTTCACCTCCGTTTCTGTGATGGTTAAGGCTTGTTGTTTCGTGCCTTACACCTTCCACTGGAGATGAGTGGTGGATTTGAGCGGAGAAATTTTGAAAAAATATAAAAGCCCTCTGGACATCGGTTGATGGATGCCAGAGGGATGAATTGCTACATATGATATGTAGGATTAATAACCACGAATTTTACGGAGCTCTGTACGGATCTTTTTCATCTGATCAGCAAAGGTACGCTGCTTGCGACCGAGCTGTTCTGCAATCTTACGATCAGAAAGCTCGTCACCCAGCAGTTCAATAATGCGGTCTGCATCCGGATCAAGCTCACGAAATCTTGCAATGAGCTGCTCCAGGAGCATTGCATCAGAAAGAACATCTTCCATAGTTGGAGTGGTATCGGGAATAGTGTCATACATATTTGCGTTACCGTCTTCCGTCGGAACATCAAGGGAAAGTGTGTCCCCGGATGCATGATACTTGCATAAGTCGCAGTTGCCATCGCATTTCCAGAGATACTTTCTGGTGCACATACAGCGGTGATGGTGCTGTTCACGTTTCTGGGTAGCCCAGATTTCAGGATACAAAGCTCTGTACTGAGCCTCAGTGATTTCAATGAGTGTAACCTTGTAAGGATTGCTCGCGTCGCGAAGTGGATAGTAGCGTTTTTTACTCTGTTTGTCGTTTGTTGCCATGATTTTTTCTCCTTTCGGCTTTCAAACCGAAGCGGAGATGTCCATCATGGCTGCCAGTAATATTTGTCATAGTTGGTCACCTTTCGCGGATAACTCCGCTTCATTTCTGGTGACTAGCTCGTTCGTTAAAGCTGGCACGGTATTTACTTGTTGCTTATATAACAGTTACGAACACACCTCGTGGCCACGAGAAAGGTGAACTGATATACAAGAAGCCTTTTTACGCCTTGCTCAGGGCGATTTTTATTTAATCGTTTGCAATCTGTTCAAGGTCGGCGAAGACCTCACTGAAATAACAAGATGCCAGATTGTGTAATCCAGTCGCGTCATATCTTGCGAAAACCGAATTTACAACTGCAGAACCATATTCAGCTGCCACTCTGGAAGCGGCTGTCTCGATGTTAATGGTCCACATTTCTTTTTCGTTTTCAGTCATTTATAATCACCTACTTAATGTTCAACTGCGAATTCATGCAAAAAACTATGCGATAGCGTAAATGTCTGCCTTAAAGCATAGAAATTTGCTTGAAAGTGTGATAGAATATGACCATGTAAATATCGCGAAATTTAACTTCAAGTCATACTTGGATTATAGAAACGAAGAGGTTATAAGTATTTGCCATCGTTTTGCCACTGTTTTGCCATGTTTTTACCGAAAGCTTGTGAGGGAGGAATTAGATAGATGAATGAATTGAATATATCTTCACTTATCCAGATCATGCAGGAGGGATTTATAGAACATGACAAACAGGAAAGTGCGGGTAGATTTTTGCTTGAGTCAGTGACTCTACAAGAAGATTCTCTTTGTACTACTGATTTGAATTCTAAAAAAATAAGTCGCCTGGTAAACAGAAAAGATCCTGTTCCAGACGACATAAAGCAAGCAGCATTAAAGGCTGATATTGCTGTTAAAGTTGAAGAATATTTTAGGCAAAAGGTAATACCGGACATAAATCCATACACAAAAGATGATGTGTTTCAAAAAATAATGAATGTTATTATCCAAGATTCTGAGATTGCCAAGCGTAAAAAAGATGAATTTCAAAGATTGTATGATTTGGGTGATGATGCATATTTTTTGTATTCGGTGTTTATGTACGCACTTCAACGTAATAATCGAATTATCGTTAATACAGTTGAATATCAAGATGCACCACTGTTGGCAGAGGTTACATACGAATGTCCGCTTAGTCATGAAAAACTGGTAGAGGAAGTAAAAGGTATTCCAAAGAAGAAATACGAAATCACCCAGATTTTTCCTGATGGCTTGCCACAAGACCTTGCAGAAGCGTTTGATGCAGTATATCCGAAACCTAAGAATTACGATGCGCCGGAAAATTTAATTGCCTTAAGCATAGAAGAATCTGAGAACTATCTTATGAGCCCTACAGTAGAAGAATATAAAAAACTCTATGAAATAAAGCAAATTACCAGCAAGCAGTATAAGGCTGTTAATGCAATTAACCGAATTGATTTAGAAGAGGAAATTAGGGTAGCAATAGATGGACTGGTATCAATAAAGCCTTCAGATGACCTCCCACAGCTTGAATACGACGCTCTTAGAATAGATCAAAAAATAGATGATGCCCTGCTGATGAATGAAGTACAAAACCATGTGCTTCAATATTATAGGTTCATAGAAAGTATTTTTTCTGACATGGCAGATGCATTTGATGATATTGCCGGAGAAGTAAAACTAAGCTCCCAGAAGTTAGAAAGAGCAGGATTATCACAAGAAGCTGTCATTTATAATCTGACCGAATGGATTCATAATAAAGCATTTGCAGGAACAGACAGAGGGAAAATGGCATGCAAGATTGTGGTTTGCTTCTTCATTCAGAATTGTGAGGTGTTTTATAAATGAAATTTCCTAGTAAAGTCACTTCATATAAAGAAAGTAGCCTTGCGATATTTCCAGTTATTTTGAAACAGCTGGAAAAGAAAGACATGACACCTTCTGAATTATACAAAAAGACAAAAACGAAAGTGATGGGTATACAAGAATTCTTGGAAATCCTTGATTGTTTGTATGCATTGAACAAAATTGAATTGGAAGGAGGTACGCTCCACTATGTTGATTGAAATATACTGTGACAAATTTAGAACAGGTGGGAAAGATGGTGATGTGCGGCCACCTATACACTTTAACGAAGGCTTGAATGCAGTTGTCGGTGATGAGGATAGATCGAATTCTATTGGAAAGTCCACACTGCTCATGATAATAGATTTTGTGTTTGGAGGAAATGACTACATAAATAAATGTTTGGCAGTTCATGAAAATGTAGGTGAACATGACATTTGTTTTACTCTGAAATTTAATGATGTTGAATACTCCTTTAGACGCAATACTGTCAAGTATAAAGAAATAGTAAAGTGCGATAGAAAATACAATCCTTTTGATGAGGCTCCAATGAGCATTGATGACTACACTATTTTCCTTGGTGAAATGTACGGTCTGAAATTTGAGGGCTTGACTTGGAGAGGATTGATGTCCAAGCATATTCGTGTTTATGGTCGAGACACGATGGATGCCGCAAGACCTTTGCAGGAAGCAAAAGATGGAAAAATTGCAGATGAAATAAAAAGATATTTAAAACAGTTCTATAGATATGCCATCGTTGAGCGGCAGATCAATCAAGCTAAAACTGCTGAGGATGAAAAGGAGTCCTTTAGAAAATCAGTATCGTTTGAGCACATTAGAATGGCTGGCAGCGATAAAGAGTACAAAGCTAATGAAACTCGAATCGAGGAGTTACAGATTAAAGAAAATGAATTAGCTGAAAATAGTAGCAAAGGGTTGTTGGATCTTAGCAGTATGCAGGCACAACAACTAAGTGAACTGAACAACTTGCTGTTAAGTTATAGCAGACAGAGAGCAAAGGTACAGACGCAACTCAATTCTCTTAGAAGAGAAATGACCGAAGGGAAAAAGACATTTAAGAGGTCCTATTCTGACTTAGAGAGATATTTTCCTGGTGTTGAGTTCAAGGCTATTGCTGAGATTGATAAATTCCATCAAAGCTTATCGAAGATTCTTCAAGAGGAGTTCAAAGAAAGTGAAGAAGATCTGGCGACAACTTATGTAATGCTGTGCGATGAAATAAAAAAGATTAAAGATCAGATAGCTGAAATAAAAAATGTTCCGAATGTCACACAGGCTGTATTGAAAGAATATGCACGTATAACAACGGAACTTAACAATCTTAAGTCAGCTAATGAAAATTACATAATGCTCAATCACCTAAAGAAAACTGCAAAAGAATATGCTGAAACAAGAGACAGAATCATTGCAGGTCAACTCTCTGAAATTGAGAATATTGTAAATGACAAAATGAAGGAAATTACTGTAAAGATTGTTCGAGATAAGAATTTGATTCCACCAAGACTTAAATTAGAAAAAATGAATTCTTACACATTTGAAACAAAAGGTGATGACGGAAGCGGGGCGGGACAAAGAGGTTTGATTACGTTTGATCTCGCAAATATGGAAGTTTCTAACATTCCGTTTGTTGTACATGATGCTGACTTGATGGACCCGATAGAGAAACCAACGCTTACAGCTTTGATAAAGTACTATGATTCGGTAAAAGAACAGAAAAAACAGGCATTTGTGTCTTTTAGATCTTATGAATTTTATTCTGAAGATATAAGACCTACAATCGAGAAATATAAAGTTATTAAACTAGAAGCAGGTGGTCAGGAATTGTTTGGTTGGGCATGGAATAAGGAGAATCAAAATGAGCAAGGAAATTAAGAATAAGAAAGAGTTGAAAACCCAATTTAGCTATAACCCGCTCTGGAAAATGTTGATAGATCGAGGATTAAAAAAACGCGAGCTGCAGGAAATGAGTGATGTAAGTGCTGCTTCTATAGCAAAGCTTGGCAGAAATGAAAATGTAACAACGGAAGTTCTACTTAGAATTTGTGAATCTCTGGACTGTAACATCCAGGATATTATGGAACGAATTCCGATTAAACATGATGAAACTGCAGAATAGGGAGGAGGACAATAAAATGGCAGATAAAAATACAGCCGATATCGGTTTTGAAAAACAAATATGGGATGCAGCCTGTGTACTTCGTGGCAATATGGATGCATCAGAATATAAGAATGTTGTTTTGGGATTGATTTTTCTGAAATATATCTCAGACCGATTTGATGATAAGTACAAAGAGCTTGTCGACGAAGGGGATGGATTTGAAGAAGATATTGATGAGTATACTTCGGAAGGAATTTTCTTTGTGCCAGCGGGTGCACGTTGGAGTGAGATAGCGGCAAAAGCACATACACCGGAAATTGGAACAGTGATTGATGACGCTATGCGCGCTATTGAAAAAGAGAATAAACGTCTGAAGGATATTCTTCCGAAAAATTTTGCACGTCCGGAGCTGGACAAGCGTAGGCTCGGTGATGTGGTGGATCTATTCACCAACGTCCAGATGATCGAGCACGGCAGTGAGAAAGATATCCTGGGCCGTACCTATGAATATTGTCTTGCTATGTTTGCAGAACAGGAAGGAAAGCGTGGTGGTGAATTCTTTACACCATCTTGTGTAGTACGTACCTTGGTAGAGGTATTAAAGCCGTTTAAAGGCAGAGTATATGATCCTTGCTGCGGTTCAGGCGGTATGTTCGTTCAGTCTGCAAAGTTTGTAGAGAATCACAGCGGTAATATCAGCAACATTTCTATTTACGGACAGGATTCTAATCCTACCACATGGAAGATGGCACAGATGAATCTTGCTATCCGTGGTATTGAACCAGACCTGGGTGCATACGCAGCAGATACTTTCCTTGATGATCGTCACCCAACCTTACGTGCAGATTATATTATGGCAAATCCACCCTTCAACCTTTCCGATTGGGGAGCCGATAAATTAAAAGAAGACGTTCGCTGGCAGTATGGTACGCCACCTGCAGGAAATGCTAACTTTGCATGGTTACAGCATATGATTTATCACCTTGCACCAGCTGGCAGAATCGGTATGGTTCTTGCAAATGGTTCACTGTCTTCTCAGTCGGGTGGTGAGGGCGAAATCCGTAAAAATATTATTAATGCGGATTTGGTTGAGTGTATTGTGGCAATGCCGACACAGCTTTTCTATACAACACAGATTCCGGTTTCGCTCTGGTTTATTAATAAGCAGAAAAAACAGTCTGGAAAGACGCTGTTTATTGATGCGCGCAAGATGGGAACAATGGTCAGCCGTAAGCTTCGAGAACTTACTGATGACGATATTAAGAAAATTTCTGACACCTATGAAGCATTTGTGGATGGATCACTTGATAATGTGAAAGGCTTTTGTGCTGTAGCTGATACAGCAGAAATAGAAAAGCAGGATTATATTCTTACTCCAGGCAGATATGTAGGGATCGAAGAACAGGAAGATGATGGCGAGCCGTTTGAAGAAAAGATGAATCGTCTGACATCAGAGCTTTCTGAAATGTTCACCAAGAGTCATGAGCTGGAAGCTGAAATAAGAAAAAAGCTGGGGGCGATCGGGTATGAAATTTAATATATGGAAAGATTCTCCGAAAGTTCCAATTACAGAATTGCTTTCTTTTATTGTTGATAATAGAGGAAAAACTGTTCCCACTGCGGATGATGGATGGAAACTCATAGCAACAAATTGTGTTACAAACAATACACTGTTCCCTGTGTATGAGAAAGTTAGATATCTTACGCAAGAGACTTATGAAACATGGTTTAGAGCACATCCAATTCCGGGAGATATTTTATTTGTTAACAAAGGAACGCCGGGAAGAGTTTGCATGGTTCCTGATCCAGTTGATTTTTGCATTGCCCAGGATATGATTGCGTTACGAGCTGATGATGAGAAGATATATAACAAATATCTTTTTGCTGTTTTAAGAAGTAGGGAAATTCAGCAACAAATATACAATACAAATGTTGGAGACGTCATACCGCACTTTAAGAAACAGTTTATGGATCAGTTATTGATTCCAGTTCCAGACAGAAGGATTCAAGAGATTATAGGAAATCTATATTATGAATTGAGCTATAAAACTGAACTGAACAAGAAGATAAATGAGAATTTAGAGCAGCAAGCACAAGCATATTTTGATAAACTTTTCGTTGCTAATGCTGATCCAAATTGGCCAGAATGTACTCTATCTGATGTTGGCAGTATCGTTGCAGGTGGAACTCCTTCAAAATCAAAAGTGGAATATTATGCAGAGCATGGCATCGCATGGATAACCCCCAAGGATTTATCAGTCGATAAGTCAAAATTTATTTCTCATGGAGAGAATGATATTTCTGAATTAGGCTTGACCAAGAGTAGTGCCACAAAGATGCCTGCTGGAACCGTACTTTTCAGCTCAAGAGCTCCTATAGGATATATCGCTATAGCCCAAAACGAAGTTACTACTAACCAGGGATTTAAATCTGTTATCCCGAATGAGAATATTGGTACAGCTTATGTGTATTTTTTGCTGAAAAATCTTCTTCCGACAATTGAAGGTATGGCTTCTGGCTCTACTTTCAAAGAGATTTCCGGAGCAGGTATGAAATCAGTACCTACTGTTATGCCTGATACCGATACAATCCAACTGTTTAGATCTTTCTGTGAACCTTTATTCAAGGAACAAGAAGTTCTTGAGGCGGAGAATAAACATCTTTCTGCACTTAGGGATTCATTACTGCCAAAACTGATGTCAGGTGAGATTGATGTTTCCGAACTCGACCTCTAAGCCGCTAAATTCTCATTTAACCTAATAACTCCTACCAACGGCAGGAGTATAAGCCAACGGAACTGCCGTTGATTCGTTCTCTGGAAAAAGATAAGGAGAACGAATTATGAAACAAAGAATTATGGAAGAGATTGTGCAGCAGATGTTGCCACATCTCGACAATGCACAACTACAGAAATTACAGGAGGTCCTGGAACATTCACTTTATAACTGCGAGATTTCTGACAAAGTTACTGAGGCAGAGGATGATAGCCAAAAACTGATTGATTCATTTGTGTATGCGAAACGTATAGAGGGCTGCTCAGAGAAAACACTGAAATATTATCGAACTACGATAGAAGCAATGACAGAAGCTATAGATAAGGGTGTACGTCATATGCAGACGGATGATCTCAGAGCATATCTTACGGAATATCAGGAGAAACATGGATCAAGCCGTGTGACAATTGACAATATTCGAAGAATATTGTCCAGTTTCTTCTCTTGGCTAGAAGACGAGGACCATATTTTGAAAAGCCCGGTGCGCAGGATTCACAAGGTAAAAACAGCTACTAATATTAAGGAGACTTATACCGATGAAGAACTGGAAAAAATGCGCGACAATTGCGAAGAACTTCGCGATCTGGCGATTGTTGATATGCTGGCTTCTACTGGAATGCGTATTGGAGAGATGGTGCTGTTGAATAAGGCAGATATTAATTTTAACGAGCGTGAATGTGTTGTATTTGGTAAGGGTGATAAGGAACGAGTAGTTTACTTTGATGCCAGGACGAAGATTCATCTGCAGAACTATATTGATAGCAGATCAGATGAAAATCCAGCCCTTTTTGTAACGTTGAGAGCCCCATATACAAGAATCACGATTGGCGGAATAGAATCTCGCTTGAGAGAAATGGGGAAAAACTTAGAAATAGAAAAAGTCCATCCGCATAAGTTCAGAAGAACGCTTGCAACGATGGCAATTGATAAAGGAATGCCAATAGAGCAGTTGCAACAGCTCCTTGGGCATAAACGAATAGATACAACCTTGCAATATGCAATGGTCAAACAGAGCAACGTGAAACAAGCTCACAGAAAATATATAGGTTAGGAAGGTGATAGCAGTGGACAAATACACGGAAATAGGCAACACAGATATTGAGCTTATTGATGGAGACAGAGGGAAAAACTACCCACATCAAAACGAGCTTCATCAAGAAGGTAAGTGTGTCTTTCTTTCGGCAAATAATGTTACTACAGATGGATTTAGATTTGATAACGTTGTTTATATTACTGCAGAAAAAGATAGAGTTCTGCGCAATGGGAAAATACAACGAGGAGATATCGTTATTACAACAAGGGGAACAGTTGGAAATGTTGCATATTATAATCAGCAGATTCCATATGATGATGTTAGAATAAATTCTGGAATGCTGATAGTTAGGTGTCATGAGCAGGTTAAGAGTGAATTTTTGTATTACGTATTAAGAGGTACGGAGTTTCAACAGCAAATCAAACAAATACAAACAGGTACGGCTCAGCCACAGCTTCCAAAATCTCATTTTATAAAAATGAAAATTATTGTGCCATCTGTTGAAATTCAGGAAAAAGTGGCAAAAGTTCTTAGAGTTATAGATGAGAGAATTGAAAACAATAAACGTATAAATGAGAATTTAGAGCAGCAAGCAAGAGCTTTATATCATCATATGTTTATCGGAAATACATCCAGCGAATGGAAGGATGGTACCCTCAGTGATATAGCTGATATAACTATGGGACAATCGCCTAGTGGAAGCAGCTATAACGAAGATGGAGAGGGAACAATATTCTTCCAAGGAAGGGCTGAATTTGGCTTTAGATTTCCTTCCATTCGTTTGTATACAACAGAGCCTAAACGCATGGCTCGTGCTAATGACGTTTTAATGAGTGTACGGGCTCCAGTTGGTGATCTTAATGTTGCGCATACAGATTGTTGCATTGGACGTGGACTTGCCGCCATTCATTCAAAGACTGGACAGCAGTCATTTGTCCTCTATACAATGTTTGCACTTAAGGAACAACTTAATGTATTTAACGGCGAAGGAACTGTATTTGGATCTATCAATCGAAACTCACTCAATGATATGCCAATTGTCATTCCATCACTGGATTCAATATCTGCATTTGAGGATATTGTTGCACCTATTGATGCTGCCATTCGCAACAATTACGATGAAATTTGCCGTCTAATCCAGCTTAGAGATTCACTTTTGCCCAAGCTTATGTCTGGCGAAATTGATGTTTCCAACTTAGAGATCTAAGCCGCTAAATTCTCATTTATAAAACCATGGAGGAGGTAAAGTAATGGCAAGACCATTCAGCGCAACTGACGCAAAGCGAATAATTGAACGGCATCAAAACATAATTGAAAAACTGGATAACGCTGCTTCTTCTGTGGAGAAATACCGTACAAAGGTGAAAGAGGCTTCAGATGCGTTAGTAGCGCAGGAAGTACTGAAAGTTCTTGCTGATATTCCGATAGAAGAAATTAATCGAGATAAAAGAGGCATTCGCGTAAAAGCATTAAGAGACTACGGCTATAGAACGATAGCTGATATATCAACTGCATCGATATACTCTATCGCTTCTGTTCATGGAATAAGTGAAGATGCTGCATATTCAATTAAGAGCATCGTAAATGATATTGTTTCCAAGGCAAGACAGGGAGTAAAAATTAGGTTAAGCACAGACAATCGTTCCAGAGAGGCAACAGCACTCGTGCTTGCACTATCACAATATCGCCGAAGTCAAAAAGTTGCAGATGAATGCAGACAGCTACTTAATAAAAACAAGCAAACGATCGATTATGCTGTAGAAGACCTAAATTCCTCAACGGGTACTCTGAAGTGGCTGTTCTCACCCAAAGCGAAAAAGCAAAAGGCTACAGAAGCGTATAATACTCTAATTGGCCTTATTAATGGCGACTATGGAAGTGAAGCGGAAACTCAAATTTCCAACGCTGATGTAATTGATAGGAGCTCAAATAGCGATGCATGGCAGGATTTTGCAACGAATTCTGTTCGATTTTTCAATGATCTGGAAGATATCAATCCAGGTGTATTGGGAAATGATGATTCGATGTACGGATTGCCAGAAGATCTTGCGCGAGAAGTCCAAGAGGAATGTTTTTTTCCGGATGGACTCCTGTGTGAATTGAGACGTTATCAGGAATGGGGTGTAAAATATGCGCTTCATCAGGAAAGAATCCTTCTTGGCGATGAAATGGGCTTAGGAAAAACTGTTCAAGCTATTGCGACGATGGTATCTCTTCGTAATACGGGAGGAACGCACTTCGTTGTTGTTTGTCCGGCCAGTGTCATTACAAATTGGTGCCGTGAAATAAGAAAAATGAGCTTGCTTAGTGTCACAAAAATCCATGGTACCGGCCGTAAAGCAGCGCTCCAATCTTGGATCAAGAGTGGTGGAGTTGCGGTTACCACGTATGAAACTACAGTGTATTTTGAACTACCGGAAGATTTTAAATTTAAGATGTTGGTAGTCGATGAAGCTCATTACATAAAAAATCCAGAAGCAAGAAGAAGTATAAATGTAAAGAATATCAGTATGCACGCAGAGCGTTTACTGTTTATGACGGGTACAGCTTTAGAAAATAAAGTTGATGAAATGATTTCTTTGATTCGTATCCTTCAACCGCATATTGCATCGCAGATTCAAGGAATGGCATTTATGTCTGCGGCTCCACAGTTTAGAAAGGCGGTTGCGCCAGTTTATTATCGCAGGAAACGAGAAGACGTTCTTACAGAGCTACCGGATCTGATTGAAAGCAAAGAGTGGTGCAGTTTATCACATAATGAAGAGCTTGCTTATGAGCATGCCGTATTATCAAAAAATTATGCAGAAGCAAGAAGAGTATCTTGGAATGTAGATGACTTAAAGGATTCTTCAAAAGCTTCAAGGCTGTTAGAACTTGTTGAGGAAGCTGAATCTGAAGATCGAAAAGTAATCGTGTTTTCTTTCTTTTTGGATACGATTCGCAAGGTGACGATGTTGCTTGGAAATCGGTGTACGAATCCAATCAATGGATCTGTTACACCTCAACGCAGGCAGGAAATTATTGATGAATTTGATAAGGCTCCAGCAGGAACTGTTCTTGTGGCTCAAATACAATCCGGGGGAACTGGATTAAATATTCAATCTGCAAGTGTGGTGGTGCTCTGTGAGCCTCAATTCAAGCCGTCCATAGAAAATCAGGCTATTTCAAGAGCGTACCGTATGGGACAGACAAGAAATGTTCTCGTGTATCGCCTTTTATGCGAGGGGACAGTTGATGAAAAAATCATGTCAACATTGGAAAGCAAGCAGGCTATATTTGATGCTTTTGCTGATAAATCAGTTGCAGCAGCGGAGAGCCAGCAAATAGATGATCGTACTTTCGGAAATATCATCGAAGAAGAAATAGACCGAATTAATGCCAAGTATGGCAATACAAAGTAAAGGGGTGCTGATTATTATGCCAGGTTTATTTACAGAAGATACATATGAACAGGCCATCATAGAACTGTTCGAAAATATGGGCTATGATCACATCTACGCTCCTGACATGGATCGTGATTACAACAGTCCTATATTGGATGCTGAATTGCGTAATAGTCTGGTACGTATTAATCGTGGTCTGCCTGTAGAAGCCATAGATGAGGCACTTTCTAAACTGAAAAATTTTGATACCGGCAGCCTGTTGCAGAAGAACATCATCTTTATGGATTATCTGCAAAATGGCATCACGGTTAAGTTTTTTGTAAAGGGCGAGGAGCAATCATCCATCGTGCGTTTAATTGATTACCAAAATGTAAAAAACAACTCTTTTTACGTGGTAAATCAGTTTACGTTCCTGGAAAACGGAAATAATCGTAGACCAGATGTGATTCTGTTTGTTAATGGATTGCCTCTTGTTTTGATGGAATTAAAGAGCCCAGCTAAAGATGAAGTTGGAGCAGAAAATGCCTTCAATCAGATTCGTAATTATATGCAGGATATCCCATCTATTTTCTATTACAATGCAATTTGTGTAATCAGTGATTTGTCCACCAATAAGGCTGGAACTATAACATCCGGATTTGATCGTTTCATGGAATGGAAAACGAAGGATGGTAACTATGAAGATACTGCATATGCGTCCTTCGAGACATTCTATGAGGGAATGTTTCAAAAAGAGCGTCTTTTAGATATCCTGAAGAATTTTATTCTCTTTTCTGGACCTAGTAATAGCCGTTTTAAAGTGCTAGCGGCATATCATCAGTATTTTGCAGTGCATAAGGCGATTGAAAAAGCAAAAATTGCTACCAAAACAGATGGTAAGGGTGGTGTGTTTTGGCACACGCAAGGCTCAGGAAAATCATTATCGATGGTATTCTATGCGCATTTATTGCAGGACGCCTTAGACAGCCCGACGATTGTGGTTATGACAGATCGTATTGATTTGGATGATCAGCTCTATGCACAGTTTTCGCAGTGTGCAGATTTCTTGCGTCAGACACCGGTACAGGCAGAGAGTAAGGAACATTTGAAATCACTTCTGGATGGTAGAAGCGCAAACGGAATTATATTTACAACTATGTTTAAGTTCGAGCGTGGTGAGAAAGCACTCTCCGAACGCAGAAATATTGTTGTTATGGCAGACGAAGCACATCGGGGCCAGTATGGCTTTGATGAAAAAATCGTTATGTCGGAGAACGAAAAAGGTGAAAAGGAAGCACATACTGTAATTGGTAATGCCCGCGTTATTCATGATGCATTGCCAAACGCTACTTTTATTGGATTCACTGGAACGCCAATTTCGGCGAAGGATAGAAATACTAGAGAAGTTTTTGGCGATTACATAGATGTATATGATATGACGCAGGCAGTAGAAGATGGCGCTACAAGACCTGTTTATTATGAGAGCCGTGTTGTGCACCTGAAACTTGATGAAAATACATTAGCACTGATTGATTCCACATATGACATATTAGAGCAGCAGTCAGATGCACAGACGATAGAGAAGAGCAAGAAAATGCTCGGACAGATGGAAAGTGTATTAGGGGCTGATTCTACGATTCAATCGCTTTGTGATGATATCGTAAATCATTATGAAAAATATAGAGCAAATTTATTGACTGGCAAGGCTATGATCGTAGCTTATTCTCGCCCAATTGCAATGAAGATTTATCGGCGCATTTTGGAAATTCGTCCGAACTGGAAAGAAAAAATCGGTGTTGTTATGACCAGTGGTAATAACGATCCTGAAGACTGGAAAGAGATTATTGGAACAAAAGCTCATAAGGAAGAACTGGCTAGAAAGTTTAAGGATAACAATGATCCAATGAAGATCGCCATCGTAGTCGATATGTGGCTTACTGGTTTTGACGTACCTTCTTTGGCTACTATGTATGTGTACAAGCCAATGCATGGCTATAACCTAATGCAGGCAATCGCCCGTGTTAACCGTGTATTCAAGGATAAAGAAGGCGGGTTGATCGTAGACTATGTTGGAATCGCTTCTGCTTTGAAAGCAGCAATGAAGGAATATACTAAGCGCGATCAATCAAAATATGGCGACATGAACATTGCCAAGATGGCATATCCGAAGTTCCAGGAAAAGCTGCAGGTTTGTAAAGATTTATTGCATGGATTTGATTTCAGCGGATTTGTTGGTGGTTCTCCACTTACGATGGCAAAGCTCATCACAGGTGGTGTGAACTTTATTCTGGATGCAAGTGTTCCTGATAGAAAAGACTTGTTCTTAAAAGAAGCAATGCTTCTGAAGCAGTCACATTCGCTTTGTTCCAGTATGACAACGGAGCAGGAACGTCACGAGGCAGCCTATATGGAAGCTTTACGCTCTACAGTGATCAAGATTACTTACGGCGGAACAGGTGGAAAGAGCTTGCCGCTTACAGAGATCAATAATCAGATCAATGATCTTCTTAAGGCAGCAGTACAGAGCGAAGGTGTTATTAATCTATTTGATAGCAGTAAGAGCGGCGGCGAAAACTTCAGCTTGTTTGATCCAGCGGTTCTGGATGAAATCTCTAGAATGAAGGAAAAGAATATTGCTGTTGAGATCTTGAAAAAACTTATGGCTGAGCAGGTATCACTGTACAAAAGAACAAACGTGGTGCAGTCGCAGAAATTCTCTGAGAAGATCGCTCAGTTAATGAATTCTTACTATAACGGGTTGATCACCAATGAAGAGGTAATTAAGGAACTGTTGAAAACAGCTCAAGAGATTGCAGAGCTTTATAAGAATGGTGAGAAGCTTGGATTATCACAGGAAGAGTTGGCCTTTTATGATGCACTGACGAAACCGGAGCATATCAAGGATTTTTATAAGAATGATGAATTGATTGCTTTGACAAGAGAACTTACAGAAATGCTTCGTAAGAATCGCACGATCGATTGGCAGAAGAAAGAGACTGCCAGAGCACAGATGCGTAAGATGGTAAAGCGGCTTCTCAAAAAATATCATTATCCACCAGAGGACTATGATTTTGCCATCAATACGGTAATTAGTCAGTGTGAGCTGTGGACAGACAATGTGGAACCACAAAAAGAGGAGAAACTCTATAAGTATGTGTCTGAAACCGAGTTAAGTAAGGTGGCGGAAGCATCAGTTCCATATGGAGAAAAGAAGTGACGGAGGTGCGGTATGGATGCACGAAAGGGCAATATCTATGAGATATTGAATGGGAATAAACAGTTTCTAATTCCTGTTTATCAGAGATTTTATAGCTGGGATATTGATCAGTGTAAACGACTTTGGAACGATATTGTAGATATGCAGAAAAAGGGAAAAGCTGGTCATTTTGTCGGATCTATTGTTAATATCGCTGAACAGGCAATGCCTACAGGTGTTCAGAAATATATGATTATTGATGGGCAGCAGCGCATGACTACATTAACATTGCTTCTTTTGGCTTTGCGTGATTATGCGATAAAGAATCCAAGTGATACGACAATTAACTCTCGTCGTATTGATAATATGCTTCTGAAAAATGAGTATGAAATTGGCGATGAGCGATACAAATTGCTGCTGACTGAAACAGATAGAGATATTCTTATAAGTCTTGTTGAAGAAAAGCCGATTGCAGAAGGTACTCGATCAAGACTCATTGAAAACTACAAATTTTTCGCTGGCAAGCTCGCTGATAAAGAAATCCAACCTGCTGAGGTATATGAGTCCATTGGAAAGCTGCAGATCGTTAATATTACATTGGATCGTGCTGTTGACGATGCGCAGGCAATTTTTGAGAGTTTGAATTCTACAGGTAAGGAGCTTTCTGAATCGGATTTGATTCGTAACTATGTTTTAATGGGCTTAGAGCCGTCAGAACAAACCTATGTGTATGAACATCTTTGGCGTCCTATGGAACAATTATTTGTTTATGAAACACAGGGAACAGTGATGGATGCTTTCTTCCGGCATTACTTGACAATGAAGCTTTCTCGTATTCCCAAACAGGGACGAGTCTATGAAGAGTTTAAGCTGTATCATTTAAACTGTGAATTTGGATCTATCAGAGAGCTTTGTCAAGATTTATTGGATTATGCGAAATACTATACAGACATTGTTTTCAAGAGAAATTCTGATCCGGAGTTAAAGAAACTATATGAAGATATTATCGATTTGAAAATGGAAGTATCCTATCCATTTTTATTAAAAATTCATCATGATTGTACGGAGGGCCTTATAACTACGGATGAATTGAAGGATATTTTAAAGCTGAGTATTAGCTATGTATTACGACGGGCAATTTGTGAGATTCCGACAAATTCAATGAATAAAACTTTTGCAACATTCAAGAACTACATAAAACCGGATGATTACTTGAATTCGGTTAAGGCATTCTTTGTGATGCAGGATACCTATAAAGAATTTCCGGATGATGATAAGTTCGAAAGTGCGTTTATAACTCGAGATATTTATAATATGCGCGCTAGAAATTATATTCTTAGTCGCTTGGAAAATTTTGAGAATAAGGCTCCGATTGTTATAGAAAATTACACTATCGAACATATTATGCCACAGAATAAAAATCTTTCTCCAGAGTGGCAAGCAGAGCTTGGAGCGGACTGGCAAGAAATTCAGAAAAAGTATTTACATACAATAGGTAATCTTACTTTGACTGCATATAATTCTGAGATGAGCGACAGATCTTTCACAGAAAAGATGAATATGACAGGCGGGTTTAAAGAGAGTGCACTCAGACTTAATAGATATGTTGTTTTACAAAACGTATGGAATGAACAACATATTCAGGAAAGAGCAAAAGAATTAGCAAAGAAGGCGGAAACCATCTGGCCGTATCCAACCTTAACAGATGCGGAGCTTGCACCATATCAGGTAGCGGAGAAAACAGTACAGAAATATTCCTTGGAAACTTATGATGTCAATGCCTTTACTAGAATGCTATTTGAGGCCTTGGATAAGCGCATTATGAATTTATCACCAGCTGTAAAGAAGGAATATAAAAAGTTGTATGTAGCATATAAGTTGGATACCAATTTTGTGGATATTGTTTTCCAGAAGCAGAGGTTGCGTATTTCGATTAATATGAAGTTTTCTGAGATTAATGATCCTAATGGTATCTGTAAAGATATTACAGGTTTAGGACGCTGGGGAAATGGTGATGTAGAGTTGTTTATGGAGCATCAGGATGAGCTAGATCAAATCATGGAAATTGTACAGCAATCCTTTGATGCACAGGCAGAATAACCAAGCCGAAGTTATGATAGGGTAAGGAGGCGCTTTATTTGGCAAAGAAAAAAGA
>ERZ808246.1287-NODE-1287-length-18376-cov-2.736914_pt1 | contig 18376 bp, 17 predicted proteins | sample MGYA00521083_ERZ808246 | MGnify/ENA primary metagenome ERZ808246 (study PRJEB31516, sample SAMN03275577) | gut metagenome | biome: mammalia-associated habitat; material: feces | host: Papio cynocephalus | place: Kenya | collected 2012-07-07 ... | reverse complement strand
CCGTCAATAATAGAAATAATGTTATAGCAAAAGTAGGAATTATAAAGATCAATCCCCCCATAGTAGGAGTTCCTGCTTTATTCCTATGAGCTTCTACATATACATTAATATTTTGTCCCGCTTTTAATTTCTTTAAAAATGGTATAATGATTAATCCAAATATTGTAGCTCCTATAAAACCTAACATTAAGGCAAATAATGATTTAGTTAATGTTAACATTATCCCACTCCTCTTCTAGATATATTATATCACATATATATTTAAATAAATATATCTTTTTATTTTATTTTACATTAGTAGTGTAAAGATATTTACTTCTTTTTATATAGTCTTCTAGCACCCGCTACTTGTTTAGGAGTTAATGTATCAAGATAATCACAAGGGTTAATATTATTTCCTCCTACTACTATCTTATTAAAACATTCTATTAACTCTATATTTACTTTAATATCTTCTAGATAATTTATAAAATCATAAAATTCATCTAGTGATAATCTATCTACTCTACCATCATATAAATAATTTAAAATCATAATTACATAACAATATATATCAGTATTTTCATCAATCTTATAATCTGCTAAATCATCAGTCTGTGATAATGTTTGATACTTAGTATTATTATATTTAATTAATGAAGAATTAGTTAAATATCTACCAGGAAATGACTTATTACCCGCTATCTTACAACTATCTAAGTCTACTACATATACTTCTTGTTTATCTCTTTCTACTAGAAAATTATCTTCATGAATATCTCCTAGATAGAAGTTATTTAACTCAGTATATTTACGAATATTTTGCATTTGTTCTAGTATTCTACCAATACTCTTTAAATAATGAATCTTCTCTTCATAAGTAATATTGAAATCATTTAAGATAACACTTAAATTAATTCCTTTTATATACTGCATAGTAAAGGCTTCTATCTTTTTATTAATAGATACTAAAGATTCAGGTAAGACAAAATTACTAGGCATATTATCTTTATTAGCATTTAAAGCCTCTATTGTATATAATTTATTAGCAAATATTATTCCATCAGTACGATGTAATTTCTTAAGTAATTTTTCTTTACCATAGTAAGAATATTTAAATAATTCACACTCTGTACTAGTTACATTCTTAGGTAATATAAGTGGTTCTAAACTATTTAATTTAGTCTTAGACATATTAATTATTTGCATAAATATTACCCCCCTCTTTTGATGCCGCTATTATAGCACAAAAGTAATAAAAATGCAAATTAACCTAAGTATAATCTAATACTTGAATATTCTGGTATTCTACTTCCTGCTTCTGGAGACTGATTAATTACTTTATCTCCACTACCGCTATACTCTACGGTAAAGTTCTTTAGTTTGCTGGCTGCTTCTTTTTTGGTTAAACCAACAACATCTTCTACGGTATAATATTTTTGGTCATACCACTGATACTTTTTCTCAGTACCCCCTTCTTGTTTCTTGATATTTAAGGCTGATATAGCATCTTCTAAGATATTCTTTACAATAGGAGCACTAACTGTACCTCCATACTGTGTTACTCCCTTAGGATTATCTATAGCTAGATATACTACTACTTTAGGATCATTAGCAGGCATAAATCCAATAAAGGATACTATATAATTACCATGCATATAAACACCATTATTAACCTTTTGAGCAGTACCTGTTTTTCCTCCCACTCGGTAACCATCTATATAAGCATTTCTACCAGTACCTAGTGATACTACTGACTCAAGTGTCATTCTAACTTGCTCACTAGTTTCTTTAGTAACAATATTTTCTCTTATTTTAGTAGGTTCTACTTCTTTAATTATTTGTCCTGTCTCATGTTCAGTAATTCTCTTAACAATATAAGGTTTATATAATGTGCCTCCATTAATTGCTGCGGAGACTGCTGCTACTTGTTGAATAGCAGTAACACTAACTCCTTGACCAAAGGCCGTAGTAGCTAGTTCTACTGGTCCTACTTTATCTAAATTAAATAGTATTCCTGAACTCTCACCATTTAAGTCAATACCGGTCTTTTTACCATAACCAAATTTATTTATATAATCAAATAGTGTTTCTTTACCTAGTCTTCTTCCTAGTTCGACAAAACCAGGGTTACATGAATTTTGGACGACCTCTAAGAAAGTTTGTGCTCCATGTCCACCAGCCTTCCAACACTTAATCCTAGCCCCATCGACATTAACTGAACCACCATCATAAAAAGTATCTTTAAGTAAATCTACTTTTCCTTCATTAACGGCCGCACTCACTGTTAATATTTTAAAAGTACTACCTGGTTCATAACTAGCCCATATAGCCATATTTCTATTTATTACTTCAGTACTATAATCTTTATAATTATTAGGATTAAAATTAGGTCTAGAACTCATACCAAGTATTTCTCCAGTATTAGGATCCATAGCCAAAGCCCATGCTCCTTCTGGATTATATTTAGTTACAATATTATCTAATTCTCTTTCAATAGAAGACTGTAATTCATAATTAACTGTTAAATATATATCTAAGCCATCTTCTGGTTCTACATATACGGAATTTCTATCTAAATTATTACCCTTAGCATCAGAAAAGTATTGAACTCCTCCATATTCACCTGTTAAAATATCATCATACTGAAGTTCTAGCCCACTAAGACCTTGATTATCTATACCAACATAACCTAAAACATGGGATAACATTTCATTATGAGGATATTCTCTTTTAGATTCTTTTAAAAGATATACACCATCAAAATGGAAACTATTTATTTGGTCCGCTATTTCGTAGGAGAGTCTTCTGCCTTCAGGATGTACTCTTTCCATCATTGTTTTCTTATATATATGTTTTTCAATATCTTCTTTAGAAACTCCTAGTACTTTACTTATCTGTTCTGCTACTAAATTCTTATCTTTAATTTGATTAGGAATAAATACTAATGAAGTAGTAGTAACATTACCCGCTAATAACTCACCATCTACAGTATATATTTTACCTCTATCAGCTTCTATTGGTAAATTTCTACTCCATAAACCATTAGCTAATTTATTAAGTTTCTTATAATCGATTACTTCTATATAAAATACTTTAGCTATTATTATAATAAATACTACTATTACTATTAATAATACTATCTTAATTCTTTTATGTATATTCTTACTAAACAATGATATCACCCTACTAAAGAGTATTCTTAGATAAGTAATTTAATTACTAAAAAGACATAGTTTTATTCTATGTCTTATCATTCTTCATATACTTCTGGTATTTCGTTATCATTAGGTCTATCTAAAAAATAATTATTTTGATATTTATGGAATCTATTAGTCATAATATCATTTATAGGTATTAAAGTATAATCTTTTAATATTACATAATCATAAGTAAAAGTTAATACTTCATCATAATACTTACTAAGTAAATTAATTTTCATAGTAGTAAGAACCTCTCTACCTAAATCATTATCAAAAATTCTAATAATTTCATAAAAATTCTTATCAGTCTTTAATATTCTTTCATTATATATTCTAAGTATCTTTTCTCCTTCATAGTTACCATTTACTTTTTCTATAGTAGGATATTTATTATTACCATAATTCTTATAATATAAAATATTATCTTTAACATAAACATACTCAGACATAAAATCATAGTCTATTTTTTGACCTAGACGCTCAGTAGAATATATCCATTTTAAACTATCACTAAGTTTATATGTTGCCTTTTCATACATATCATAACTATCTACTACTTTGTTATCTATATTCTCATCATGAAGTGTATATAAAGTATCATTATTATCAAAAAACTTAATATCAGCACCCCATGATGGAGTTATATTCATAGCATTAATATTACTCGGAATATCATAAACTTTTTTATAACTAAGTTCACCAGTTTTTAGTTTTTGAGGATTGAAAATATAAATAGCATTATTACTTATAAAAGCATATCTATTAAAACAAGTATCTTCATTTAATACTTCTCCACCAGTAAACTTTTTATAATCTACTTCTTTACTATCTTTATTGATATTTTTTAGTGCGGCTTCTACTAAAGATGCAGAATTATCTATTTTATTAGTACTATTATCTTTCTTATTTAATAAGATAATACTTAATACAATTAAAACTATTAATAAAACTAAACCACCTAAATATAATATTTTCTTATTCTTCATATAGTACCTACTTTTCTATATATCCGCTAGTCTTCTTAGTATACATATCGTCAGTTATACTCTGATATCTTTTTCCATCATAGTCGTCAGTAAATCCATTATAAGCCTTATAAATATCTCCTGTTTCGGTATCATATACTCTTTCATAACCAAGAGTAGCATCACTTTGTTTTTGACTCATTATATCATATGTAGCACTTCTCTTCTCCCAAGAATCCATTATTCCATCTGATATTTCATTACACATATTTCTGACACTTTGGAAAGTACTCATTACAGTATCTTGTTCTTTATTAAAACCATTTATAAAAGTATCAGTAAATTCAAGCGATGATACTATAGTATTTAAAGTATCTTCCCAATTTATAAATTCATCTTTAGGAGCTGTAATAAAGATAGCATCATATACATTTAGATAATATATATCAATTTGTTTACCAGAAATTATATTTTCATATACATAATATGGTCCAGCGTCATATACATAGGCAGTAAAGATTCCTTCTCCTTCTTTACCATTTTCGTCTTTAAATGTTGCTCTTAAAAGATCTCCTCCTAGGACACCTTTACCTAAGTTATCAACAACAGTAAAATCATTTAAAGTTGGAAAAGTAAAAGTACTTGTATTATTTAATGTTCCCAAATCATTAAATATTTTATAAAAACCTTCTGTATCTTTAGTAGCAATTACACTTGTTTTAGCAAACATACTATTTGGATAATATTTTTGTTGCCAATTTTTTGCCTCTTCTGACTTATTATACCCTTCAGTTTTCATATTAAAGAAAAACTGATAAGTGGTATTATTGGGATCATATACTTTAATAGTATAATGAATATAATCTCCTAGTGTATCAACTTTCCATCCTTTTGGTTTTTTGATAGAAAATTCATTTGTCTTATAATCTTCTAGCTCTATTTTACTAACTTCTGACTTAACTATTTTTAATTTAGCATCAGGACTAGTAACAATTGTAGTACCTGCGACTAAATCGATTAGTTTTAGAATTACTAGTAATACTATTACTATTCCAACTACTGCTAGTAATATAAATGATGGTTTTTCTTTTAGTTTTTTTAAATCTATTTTTTTCATTTTCTCACTCCTTGTTTATTTTAGTATAATTTAAAATTTACTATATGACAATTGTCTTACCATTTAAAGCAATGTTTCTACTGGAAAGTTATTGTTATTTGTAGTATAATTATTTTAGAGGTGAAACAATATGTCTTTTAAAGATAAACTTAATGAATATTTAAATGTTATTAATTGTTCTTCTAAAGAACTATCTATTAAATCTGGTATATCAGAATCGCTTATAAGCAGATATCGTAGTGGTAAAAGAATACCTAGAGAAAATAGTATCCAGTTAAAGAAAATAAGTACTGCTATTGAAGATATTATTAAAGAAAAAAATATTAGTAAATTTATGGAAATTAATATTTATAATGAACTTGTTAAAGTTATTAAAGAAGATGATCCTTTTAACTATGATAATTTTAGTAAAAAGTTTAATACTCTTATTACTACCTTAAAAGTTAATATTAATGATATGGCTAAATATATTGTCTTTGATGCTTCACATATTTCAAGAATTAGATATGGTAAAACAAAACCTTCAGATCCAATTAATTTTTGTACTAAAGTTACTAATTATATAATAGTAAAATATAATAATAATGAAAATATTGATAAAGTATATCGTCTATTAAATATTAGTGATGAATCTACCATTAATGATAATGATTTATTTAGTTTGATATTTAATTTTCTTACTGATAATAATGGTATATGTAATAATGATAATGGTTATATTGGTGATTTTTTAAATAATCTTGATAATTTTAATTTGAATGATTATATTAAGTCTATTCATTTTGATGAACTTAAAGTACCTAATATTCCTTTTTATAAGGCTAAGAGTAAAAACTACTATGGCATTGAAGAAATGAAAAATGGTGAACTTGACTTTTTTAAAGCAACAGTATTAAATAAAAATAATCATGATATCTTCATGTATAGTAATATGCCTATGGAAGATATGGCTAAAGATACTGATTTTGGTAAAAAATGGATGTTTGCTATTGCATTATGTTTGAAAAAAGGCTTACATTTGAATATTATACATAACTTAGATAGACCTTTTAATGAAATGATGTTAGGACTTGAAAGTTGGATACCTATATACATGACCGGTCAAATATCACCATACTACTTTAAAGATAATAAAAATAATATTTATGAACATTTAACTTATGTATCTGGAGTAGCAGCCCTAGATGGTGAATGTATTAAAGGATATCACAACGATGGTAAATATCACTTAACTAATAATTCTAGAGAAGTTGCCTACTATCAAAAGAAAGCTGATTTATTGTTAAAAAAGGCTAATTCGCTTATGGATATCTATACTAAGGAAAATTATAATGATTATAACATCTTCCTAAATGAAGACTCTAAAATACTTGGTAATAGAAAAAGATATCTATCTTCTCTGCCTCTATTTACTATGAGTGATAATTTACTTATTAAAATATTAAAAAGAAATAATATTGATAATAATGATATAGATAGTATTATTAATTATAAACATAATGAAGAAAATAATATAAATAATATTCTTAATAAGAATACTATTAATGACTATATTTTTGTTTATGATAATAAAAATATTGATAAAATAAATCTTTCTTTAGAGAATACATTCTACGACAAAAGTATTAGTTATAATTATGATGAATATTTAGAGCATCTTAAATGTACTGAAGATTTTGCTAAAAATAATAATAATTATAATATTATTTATCAAGATAAAAGTACTTTTAATAATATTTCTATTACTATTATAACTAATAAATATGTTATTCTATCTAAGAATAATAATCCTAATATTCATTTTGTTATTAGACATCATAAACTAGTTACTGCTATCGAAGAGTTTAAACCATTAGTAGTAGAGTAAATATTCATTTTTGTATTGTAATTATGTAATTTTTTTGATATATTAGATAATGAAAGGAGTAAGATATCATGAGTTATTTTATGGCTATGCTATTAGGTGGTTCACTTTTTGCAATAGTTTTAGTTCTAGCATTTTATGCAGTTTATGTTATTGGACTTTGGAAATTATTTAAGAAAGCCGGAAAACAAGGCTGGGAGGCTATTATTCCATTCTATAACACATATGTACTTGTAGAAATTTCAGGTCTTAATTGGTGGTATTTCCTTATTGCTATTTCTGGTACTATTCTTAGTATATTAAACATTGACGGACTTGATTATGTTGCAAATATTGCATCTCTAGCAGTTAGATTCTTTATCTTCTGGAATATTGGTAAGAAGATGAAACAAAATCATGTATCAATTGCTATTTTGGGAACTTTATTTGCTCCTATTATGGCTATGATTCTTGGTTTATCTAGTAGTTATCAATTTGATAGTAATGTTTCTGTTAGTCCTAATGGACCTTTTGGTGAAGAGAAACAAGATACTTCTAATAGTGAAAGATATTGTTTAGGATGCGGAGTTAAACTAAAACCTGATGCTAAATTTTGTGATAATTGCGGAAAAAAAGTCGATTAGAAATTCTAATCGATTTTTTATGCATTCATTTGTTTTGCAACTTCGTCAGCAAAGTTTTCTTCTCTTTTTTCCATTCCTTCACCAACTTCGTATCTTACGAAAGATAATACTTTCATATTCTTGCTTTCAACATATTTAGATACTTTCATCTTGTTTTCTTTTACGAAGCCTTGATCTAATAAACATACTTCTTCATAAAATTTATTTAATCTACCATTTACAATCATAGGTAATTTATTAGCATCTAGTCCTTCATTCTCTGCTTGTTCAGTTAAGATTTCTCTTTCTTTTTCTACTCTTTCAGCAGGTACTGAATCTTTATCTAAATATAGTGGTCTCATTGCTGCTATTTGCATAGCAACATCTTTTGCTACTTCTTCATCAGTTCCTTCTAAAACTGCTAATGTAACAATTTTTCCACCCATATGTGAATAAGTTCCAAATACTTGATTATCTTCTTTTTCTACTAGTTCAAATCTTCTAAATGATAATTTTTCTCCAATAGTAGCAGTCTTATCAATAATAATATTTTCGATAGTGTTACCTTCTACTTCTAATTTCATTGCTTCTTCAACTGTTTTTACATCACTACTTAAAATTGCAGTAGCAATTAAATCTACTAATCCAGTAAATTCTGGGTTTTTAGCAACAAAGTCTGTTTCTGAATTTACTTCAACGATAACAGCTTTATTTCCTTCTACTTTAGCCTTAGCTAATCCTTCAGCAGCAATTCTTGTTTGCTTTTTAGCAGCTTTAGAAATTCCTTTTTCTCTAAGCCAAGTAATTGCTTCTTCCATATTACCATTTGTTTCAGTAAGAGCCTTTTTACAATCTAGCATTCCTGCTCCTGTTGCTTCTCTTAACTCTTTTACCATATTTGCAGTAATCATAGTATTCCTCCTTATTTTAAATTTTCAATTAATTCTTCTTTTTTCATTTTTGAATAGCCTTTGATTTCTTTTTTCTTAGCTAAATCTCTAAGTTCTGCTACTGTTAAGATATTTAAATCTAATTCTGGCTTTTCTTCTTTGATTTCTTCTTTTTCAGTAACTTCTTTAGTTTCTTTTACTTCTTTCTTTTCTTTTTTAGCAAAAGTTTTTTCTTTAGCAGGCTTTTTATCATCTTCACTTACATAATCAATAATAGTTCCACCATTTGCTTCAATAATAGCATTTGTTAATGAACCAAGTACTACTTTGATACTTCTTACAGCATCATCATTTCCTGGAAGTACATAATCTACATCGTCTGGATCACAGTTAGTGTCAATTAGACCAAATACTGGAATACCTAATTTTTTAGCTTCTCTTATTGCATTATATTCTTTAGTTGAATCTACAATAATAACAGCTTGTGGTAATTTAGTCATTTCTCTAATACCACATAAGTTTTTATTTAATTTTTCGTATTCTTTCTTAAGTCCTACTACTTCTTTCTTAGGTAATCTATCAAATGTACCATCTTTTTCCATTTTTTCGATTTCTTCTAGACGATTTACTCTTCTTCTGATAGTTTTGAAGTTTGTTAATGTTCCTCCTAACCATCTTTCAGTCATGTAATACATGTTACTTCTTTCTGCTTCTTCTTTACATACTTCTTGGGCTTGTTTCTTAGTTCCTACATATAGAACTTTACCACCTTCTGCTGCTATTTTATTTAAAGCTTCATAAGCTTCTTCTAATTTAGCAACTGTTTTTTGTAAGTCAATGATATAAATATCATCTCTAGAGTTATAAATATACTCTTTCATTTTAGGATTCCATCTTTTAGTTTGGTGACCAAAGTGAACTCCTGCTTCTAACAAATAGCTCATAGATACTACTGTCATACTAATCATTCTCCTTTCGTTTTGCTTCCAAATATCTCTTTTTTAACATCCACCTACTAGGCACTAGGATTATTAAATCAATATTTGTGTATATTTTTTGAAAAGCCATATATATAGTACCATATTATGCTAAATAAGTAAATAATTTTCCTGAATTTTATAATAAAAGTGCTATGACAGAGACCTAAGGCTCTGTCATACCCTGAAAGACTTAGTTTACTAAGGCTGTAAGGGCAAAAGAAAAAGAGATAACTCTCTACTTCTTTAATATAAATGATTTTAATATAATATTATTATCACCATCTTTAGTATAAGATATTATACCATCACTAGTTTCTTTATCTAGAATATCTGCTAATCTAGTACTATATGTAACTTTAACATTTGCTATATATTCTCCCTTTTTATATTCTACTTTATCACTAGTAATCATTGATACATATACACTATTACTACCAGGATGTCTATTATCAAAGTAAACATAATCTTTATCATACTTAGTATTACCCATTTTACCTTTACTTATCTTAAAGTCTTCTCCTAGTAATTCTTTATAGTATTTATTAAATACCTTATAATCTAAATAAGCTAAAGTAAAATCACTAGTAGGAGCATCTTCTACTACCGACTGATCTCCTGCTGATAAAACAGTAAAACTATCTATATTATCTTGATAACTTAGTATATATTCCATAACAAATAATTGTCTATTTTCATATTTTTCTAAATAATTATAATTATATTTAGGACTATATTTGCCATTCTCATCTTGACTATCAATACCTTCTTTTACTATTAACCAACCAAGAGGAGAACCTACTTTAGATAAATGATTATTGATATCTTTTATTTCTTTTTCTTTATCTATTTCTATTTTATTATCTTCTTTTATTAATACTTTATCTATTACTATATAACCCGCTACCAGGAAGCATATACAAATGATATTTAATTTTTTCATTTTTCATCACCTACTATAAGTATAACATATAATTTAAAAAAATTAACCTAAATTTGGTTAATTTTATTATTTTATTTTTCTTGCTTCTAAATAGAATCTTTTATCATAACTATGTCCCATTGAGAATGTCTTTCTTGGTAAGGCACCATCTAATATTACAGTTCTAAATAATTCCTCTTTAGGCATTGCTTCAAATAGAATAGCAACATTATTTTCTTCTTTACCCATACCTCTAGTTGTTTCATCACCATGAATATAATCTAGTTTTCCATCATGGTCTTTTAGATATTCATCTAGGAACATTTGAATAGAACCTACTGCTATATTAGATTTGGGATTACTAATATATAATTTTTTATCGAAGTCTTTAGTTACTAATTCGAAGTATTCACCATTTCCTTCTTCATTGATATCATAATATTTATTTAATTCTTCAACTAAGTTATCAACATCAGTATTAAATATTACTCTATGTATTGGTTCGAATTCTAAGGCTTCACTATGTAAGTTGACTATTTCTACTAATGCATATCTAGCTGGATTATTTAGATATTCTTCTTCACTCATAGTTTTCTTTAGGTTTTCGTAATTTGCTTTAGCTGTTGCTAGTGAATGATTACCATCTCCCATAGCAAATAGTAGTATTCCTTTATCTTTAACATTATATTTCTTTTCAAAGTAATCTTTATCCATAAGGCCTTCTAATCCTTTTTCGATACCTTCAATTACTTCATCAGATAAGTTATATCCTTTGATATGACCACCATTTTCCATTAGGTCAAAATCGTAAACGATATCTTTATCTGTTACTTTATCTTTTAAACTTTCGATAATATTTTTCTTTTCATCATCTATTAAAATCATTATATGTGGTAATTCTAATGGAGCATTTTCTCTTACTTTTAATCTTGGTGGTATTCTTTCGATTACGGTTTTTTCAGTTGCTCTTATTAGTGTTTGAGAACCTTTTTCATAAGAATAGTCTTCTAGATCAACCATTCCCATTAATCCTTCTCTTACTTTACCATCACTTTGTTTTCTTTCTAGATAAATCATGGTATTGGGATACTCTTTAAAGATACCTTCTTTTAAATAGTCTTCCATAGTTAAATTTATCTTTTTGATTCTTTCTTCAACATTTTCTTCTTCTAAATATAATTCTGGTAGGATTAGATTTAGAGTTGATGGTGAAGAATCTACTATTTCCTCTACTTCTTTCCAATATTCTGGTTCACTTGTATATTGGTCACAAGCTACTACTGACCATTTGGTCATGTCTACATCTTTTGGTAATAAGATGTTTGCTCTTTTAAATGGTAACATTTCTGCACTCTCCTTTTCTTTAATTATATATTAGCAGATATTTTATTTATTGTAAATATTTATTTGTTATTTAAGATGTCTTTTATTATCTCTCTTTCATCTAAATGTTCTCTTACACCATTTATTTCACGATATGTTTCATGACCTTTACCTAATAAAAGAATGATATCTCCTTCTTTAGCATTATCAATAGCATACTTTATGGCATCTTTACGATCTGGTATTTTTATATAGTCTCCTGACGTTTTCTTTAAACCTATTTCGATATCATTCATGATATCATTTATGTCTTCATATCTGGAATTATCTTCAGTTACTATGGTAAAGTCCGCTAGTTTTCCGGATATTTCTCCCATGTCATAACGACGTTCTTTACTTCTATTACCACCACAACCAAATAAACTTACTATTCTCTTAGGATTATAGGCTCTCATAGTTTCTAGTATACTTTGCATTGATACTCCATTATGTGCATAATCTATTATAACACTATATTTACTAGATACTGGTACTATTTCTACTCTTCCTTTTACTGCTACTTTTGATAGGGCTTTTTTAATATTTTCTACTTTACAGCCTATTAGATATGTTGTTAAGATAGCACTAGAAGCATTATAGGCTGAGAATTCTCCTGGTGTATTTACTAGAAAAGTATCTTCTAGGATTCCTTTAGTATTTAATTCTAGTCCAATAAAATGTTCTTTTCTTAGTAATTTGATATTTTCTATTAAGAGATTAGCGTTTTTATTCTTACCAAAAGTATGTATATCACAAGTACTATTTTTTATCATTTCTTCATAGTGGGTATCATCAATATTTAATATACCATGTTTACATTTTTGAAATAATAGACTTTTACTATAAATATAGTCTTCCATATTCTCATGTTCACCATCACCAATATGATCTTTGGTTAAATTAGTAAATACTCCATAATCAAAGGAAAGGCCTTCTACTCTACCTACTTTTAAGGCTTGAGAAGATACTTCCATAATGGCATATTCTACTTTATTATCTACCATTTCTTTTAGATATTTTTGAATATCATAACTTTCGGGAGTTGTATTTACAGTATCATAATGAGTGTTTCCGATAAATACTCCCATTGTACCTATAACGCCGGTTTTATGGCCATCTTCTTCAAGGATATTTTTAATCATCCATGATGTTGTTGTTTTACCTTTGGTTCCTGTTATTCCTATCATAGTTAATTTACTTGCAGGATTATCAAAATAGTTTATGGCTAATAATGATAAATTCTTTCTAGTATTTGGTAATTTTACTACAGTTACATCTTCAGATACTTCAACATCTTTTTCGATAATGATTGTTGTTGCTCCTTTTTCAATAGCGGATTTTATATAATCATGACCATCTACTTGAGTTCCAGATAAGCAAATAAAGGCTGAACCATCAGTTACTTTTCTTGAATCATAATATAGGCCCGCTACTTCGGTATCTAGACTTCCTTTAATTAATTTATAATCAATGTTATTTAATATTTTTTCTAATTTCATTGTTTCACCTCTCTAATTTATTATATTACTTTTTGGATATTTTTTAAAGTTTTTTATTCCACAACTTAAAAAAAAATCCACAAAAAAAGAAAGTTTTCACTTTCTTTAATATTTATTTTATGGAGCTACTGTTGGAGCTACTGTGCTAATTTTTAAGTCAAAGTTAATTTCTCCACCTGATGCATTGTTTTCACAGTCAACATCTTGTCCTTCAACCCACATATAGATTCTCATTTTTGTAATACCTTTGTTTAATGTAAATAATGCAATGTTAGTACTAAATCCAGCAATTGTATTTTTAGCAGGAGTTACTGTTGTAAATTTATCTTCATGTTTTGCTTGAGTAGCTTCTCCTAATAGGATATCATCTGTTTTTAGAATTGTATCTTTAATTCCAGAATAAGGTACTAAATTTTCATCTAATTTTGTAGTAGTAATGCCATATACGTCTTTAGCATTAGCAACACCTGCATCTGTATGAACATTATAGTTTGGTTCCCAAACTGTAACTTCTGATGCAGCGCCAGCATTTAATGCTTGAATTGTTGCTAATTCAGAACCATCAGCAGTTTCTCCAAGTTTTACGAATGCTATTCTAGATGCATTCTTGATACCATTATCTTGTTCAGTAGCACTTAATACGCCTGAACCAGCTTGTAAATAGATAGGTGTTGTATCATTTACTTTGAAGAATAAATCAAATGCGATAAATTTAGCAGGGTCAGCATCTTCACCCTCACCTCTTGCTGAATTATCTTTTTCGGTAGTCTTAGTGGCAGTTATGATATATTCACCATTATTATCTACTGTATCTGATGTTTCAACCACACCATAGTACATAGGTAGGTAGCCATTTGTATCTGGTACGGCAATTGTTGAAACTGGTTCTAATGATTCAGGAATTTGGTTAACTGCTGCTGCATAGTTTCCACCATGAGCACCGATTAAGTCAGCTTTTTGAACTATTGATTTCCATTTTGTTCCGTCAGCAGATATTTGAATACCATTTTTAGCTTCAATATTTACTTTTAATGTTTCTACTGAAACGTTCTTGTTAGATGTAAACCATGCATAGGTTGATGTAGCAAGCATTGTTCCAGTTCCTAACATTAGAAGTAATAATATCAACAATCTGTATTTTCTTCTTTTTTGTCTTTCTTTTCTTAATTTTTCTTTTTCTTCCATTTTATCACTCCTTTTTATTAAGAATTTGAGAGTTCTTCTCTCCTACTATTACTATTTCAGTATATCATACTTCCTTTTTATTTGCAATAGATATTTCGACATTTTTCGCACAACTTTTGGTAACTTTTTTTAAAGCCTTATTTACTAAGCATTTTCATCTATTATTTGTTTTGATTCTATACATATAGTTACTCCCTCGATAATATCTTGATATTCAAAACTATCATATTCTTTAGGAAAAGTAACTACTAAATGATAGATATTTTCTTCATCTTTATCAAAACCAAAAGTTTGTTTATCAGTTTCTAAGGTTCTAAAATAAGCTCCATCTTCACTGCTTTTTTCAATCGTATCTTTAGTTATGATATTAGTACTAGTAGCATAGTTATAATTTTCATTCATATATAATTTATATGATAGTGGTAAATTAGTCGTAGTAACTATTTTTAAAGTATACTCTAATTTGGTTTCTAATCTATCTTTACCATCATTATTAGCTACTTTAAAATTATATACATATGGTGTATCTGATGGTACTAATTCATCTAGTTTTACTTCTTTTTCATAGTAGTCAGTATTTAATATATATAAAGCTGTTTCTATTTTAGAATCAGAATCTGTTTTAGAAAATAGTTTAGAGTAGGCTATTGGTATTAATGTTAATACTATGGCGAGTGATATTATAACTATAGTTAATTTATTAGATTTTAATAATTTTCTTCTATCAAACATATACTTCACCTACTTTTTATATATACAATCCGGATCTTCAAACTTATCATCTAAAGATACTACTTTTTTTCTTTTATCTTTAGGTATATAAGATATACTTAGACTTATTAATATTAATGTTACTACTATTGACACTATTACTTTAGGAGTAGTAAATACTTCTCTTAATACTCCGCCTTTTGGCATTCTAAGTATTACTTTACCTATTACTTTAGATTTATCTATTCTAACATCATCACTATTATTAGAATCTCCTTTAGTAGTAAGAGTATTACCCTCTATCTTTATTACTCTATGGGTAATAAAATCTTTACCATCTATATAAGTTATTATATCATTCCTATTAATATTAGAAGTTTTCTTTACTACTATTAAATCTTTAACATTTAGTGTTGGTTCCATACTTCCACTTACTATTTCAAAGATACTAACTCCTAATACATTAGAATACTCTTTATTTAATACTTTTAGTGATATAAAATTATATAATGAAAAAAAAATTAAAACGGTGATTATAAATACTAAGATATCAATAAATACTTGAAATATTTTATTTATATACTTTAACATTTATATCACCGCTTTATTATTCATTTTGATATTCTACTACTGGTTCTCCTAGATACTGAATAACAGAAACAGATACTGGTATACTAATAAAATTATCTTTAGTTAAGCCTATTTTACTATCTTCTTCATTATTTTCTTCAACATTATTCCATTTTATATATACTCTTATTGTATTTGTTACTTTATTCTTTATTTCTTCTAGAGTTATTACTTTACTATAAGTATTTTCTCCTGTTCTAATTAAATTACCACTAGTGGTTTCTTCTATTCTATCTATAGCAAAACTACCATTTACTTTAGTAAAATCAAAGGTAACACTATATAATATTGATGTATCAGTATCAGTAGGATCTATTAATATATCAAAATATCCTTCTGTACCTGGTGCCATCTTACCATTTTTTACACTATCAGAACCTACTATATTAACAGAATCTACTACAAAGTTTTCACCACTTTTTATATCTGTTCCATTAATTAATACATTCCATTTTGCTATATTTGTACTTGTATTCATTATATTTTTACTTTCAAATAGTCCATATGTATCTCTTATTATATATATTGTTATAAATACTAAGATTAATGATACTACTACTAAAATATTTTTATTTTTCATCTTTCTCTTCTTTTATTTCTTCTTTTGTTTCTATTACTTCTTTTTTATCTTTTTTAGTTTTCTTTTTTGGTTCTTCATCTTCATAATCATCATATTTTGATTCTTTTAATTCTTTTATTACAACATATATTTCATAAATAAATAATATTAATATTGGGAATATTATCATAAATAAGAAACCAAATCTTGATTCTAATATTCCTAGTATAGTACCTAACTTACTATATGTTTTACTTGTTCTAGCGGTACCTATTACATATTCACTAGATACTGCATGATCACCATCTACAACAAATGTTGATTCTTCTTTGGTTATTGTTTCTTTTTCTAATACTGTTCCTAAATTAACGGATATTGTTTCTTTATAATTGTCATAGAAGAATATTTTATCTCCTACTTTTATATCTTTATTAGCATCTTTATTTACTATTACTAAATCACCTTTTTGAAAATCTGGTTTTAATTCATCATCTCTTACTATTATAAGTGATTTATTATTTAATTCTGTTATATTATACTTATTATAATTTAATAAAAACACTGTTAGTGTTATTGCTATTACAGCATACACTCCTACTAAAACTATTCCTATTCCTTTTAAAACTTTCTTCATACTATCACCATCTTAAGTATAGCATATAACTTTTTCTTATGCAAGTTATTAATTATATACTTTTTAATAAAAATACTATTTTTATTATATTTTTCATGAAAATTCTAGGTATTTTCATGTTCTTCCTAGCCTATAGTCTAGGAAGAAACAATAAGATATTATATTCACATTGAAGTACTTTCTAACTTAGATAATTAAAAGTAAAAAGAAAGATAACTAGTATCTTCCTAAGAATGTAATATATTGGGAAATATTTTTAATAAAATAAGTATTCACACCAAATATAATAGATATGGTTGATATTTATTCTAAAACTTAGAATAAGATTTAGAATAACACTCTAAGATTATAGCTTAGAGTGTATATTATAAATTATTAGTATCTTTAATAAATTTAATTCTACTATCAGTAATTCTATTCTTATTCATAACAATACTATTAAGAATAATTTCTAACTCTTTAATTAAATTATCAATATTATCCTTATCTAATTTATCTTTAGTTAAATTAAAACCAAATAAATTATAACGATCCATAATAAGCATACTAATATCCTTATCTTCAGTTATCAAAATATTATTTAAAATATAATTATAAGGATTATATACAAATAATCTTAATTTATTTATCTCACTAATATCTATATCTTTATTCTTAAGTAATTCTATCAAATAATTATAATTAGAATCCACTAATAAGAATATATCATAGATAGTAGTATCTTCTTCTAAAGAAGAAATTCTTTCTAAGAAATAATTTCTTTCTAATTCTTCATATAAATTCTTTAAATTATTAATATCAGTATTAACCTTACTATTTAATACATCAATCTTATCCATCTTATTCTTAGATACTAATCTAAATATCTTCTTATTATTCTTAATAATATTTCTCTCTAATTTATCAATTTCTTTCTTCTTAGTACTATAAACATTCTTATACTTATCCTTATCTTTATATAAAGATTTAATATCACTAATTATATAATCAAACTCTAAGTAATACTTATACTCTATAATAGAATAATATAATTTCAAAATATCATTATTAATCTTCTCACTAGGAGAAATTTCTATTACGTATTTGTAGGCTTTACTAACCTTATCTAAAGAATAATCACTAATATTAAGTTTACCCTCAATAAAATTATTTTGTAATATATAAGCATCATTTCTTATTAAAGTACTTCTATTTCTATATAATTCTTGATATTCCTCTAATACTTTTTTACTAGATAACTCTTTAACTAAATGATCATAATATAGATCAAATTTCTT
>ERZ808246.1286-NODE-1286-length-18382-cov-3.370764_pt1 | contig 18382 bp, 15 predicted proteins | sample MGYA00521083_ERZ808246 | MGnify/ENA primary metagenome ERZ808246 (study PRJEB31516, sample SAMN03275577) | gut metagenome | biome: mammalia-associated habitat; material: feces | host: Papio cynocephalus | place: Kenya | collected 2012-07-07 ... | reverse complement strand
TTAAGACAAATTGTTTTCTTTTAAATAATAAATATAGAGTCAATTCCAACGATGGGACCGGGCAAGTTAAGGAAGTAAGCGTGAATAAGGAAGACACTTTGCTTATATTAACTAAAGAAAAGAATCCTTTAGCTTATTATTTCCTTTCTTTTAAAGAAGAGAAAGAACCGTTAAATAGCTATATCTATGATGATGTAGACGTTTCCTCTTATAAAGAAGACTATTTATATAAGAATATATATGGATATGATAGTTCTAGATTTGAAGTAATCGATAACAATTATTCTATCTATTTACAAATTAAAAAAAGCGAGGCGGTTACCTTAAATGATTATCTTCTTTATAAAAAAGATGATGATAAGAGCAGCTATGAATATTATGAAGATGCCTTTTTAAAAGCCAGGCAATTTCTAATTGAAGAAGTAGAGAATAAATATCCTCCATACGTCGAAATAAATTCTTCCTTTATGGAGAATTATAAAGTCTTGGTAAAAGGAACCATAATAGCCATATCTATTTGTTATTTCCTCTCCTTTTCAATATTAGAAATAATCATCCCTAGTTTAACAAAAAGGAATATATCTTCAATTATGATGAGAAGTGGATATTGCCAAGAAGATGGAGGAGTCGTTTCTTTTAAGAATTATCTTCTCAGGGGATTATATGATATTTTCGGCTATTTCGCCCCGACTTTTTTAATTCTTTACTTTATGGGTTTATCTTCTTTTGCTTTCTTTGATTTAGGCTTAGGCATTACATTTTTCTATGTATGTGTCATGTCTTTAGTTTTTGATTTGGCTTCTTTCTTGTTTATAATGTTTTCTCCTAGTTCTAGAGGATTAGGAGAAAAATTAGCTAGAATGGAAGTCAAGGACTTAAACATGATGGAAGCAGGGGAAGCTAAGTCGGATAAAGAAATAAACGATGAACGAAAATCAAATTAAAAAAGAAGAAATAGAATATAAACCATCAAGGATTACAAAAAGAGCCCTTGCCTTGTTGGTTGATGTCTTTTTAACTATTTTTACTGCCCTTATTTTATTTGCTTGTTTTAATGGATTGGCATCTAATACCCCTTTTGCCTTAGAAGAAAAAAGCAAAAGAGATAATTTGCAAATCGAATCGAGCCTCTATACATCCGATTTTGTCTTGATTAGTGATTATGTGGATTCTACTTCTTTTTCTACTAGGGAAAAAAATGAATATCTATCCAAACATATTGAGGATTTTTATTCTAATCCTGCCTTTATTGTCGGAATAGATCCTTATAAACAATATGAAGAAAGAAAACTAAAGGCTTTAGATGGAACAACTTCTTTATTTATCGAAAATGAAGGAAAAATAAAAGAAAACGAATTGGCAGACCCTTCTTCTATTCTTTCTTTTTATAAAAATGAAATCGAGAATGAATGTTTAAAATATCTTTATAGCAATGAAATATACATTAATTCGAATAAATTCTTTTTTATCCTTTCTTTTGTTGTTGGTGCCGCTTCATTGACTTTATCTTTCCTTGTTTATTATTTAATCCTTCCCTTAACCGCGTTTAAAAAAGGGAAAAGGACAATAGGAATGGCAATTTTTAAAATTGGCTTAGTTGGGAAAAATGGTTTGTCCTTAAAGGCTTTGCCTTATCTAGGGAGAGTAGTTTTTGATTATTTTGTTTTTATTTGGCTTTCCTTTGTCTCTTTTTTAATACCATGGGGTATTTCTTTTACCATGTTATTATTTTCGAAAAGATGCCAATCTTTAGATGATTACGTATTAAATCAATATAAGGTTGACATCAGTAGGGATGATATTTATTTAGATTATGGGGATTATAAAAGCCATAAAGAAAATAGAGATAAAGCATCTATAGAAAATAAGGACTTTGAAATCGAAACAAAAAAGAATAGATAAATTTGTTGCCTTTAATAACTCATCTTTCCTAATTTAATTTTTAAAAATTTAAAGGATACTTTTCCTAATTCTATTTTGGTTTCATTGATAAAACTCTTGCCTATCATTATAATTTAGTTAAAGATATAACGTTATGGAAATCAAAATTAATCACTTGACAAAGACGTTCCCTGGAAATCCTAAGAAGAATATTCCAGATACCACAGCCGTTAACGATTTAAATGTCCTAGTTGAAGATGGAACCCTTTTAGGGTTGCTTGGCCCTTCTGGATGCGGCAAATCAACAACACTTTACATGATTGCCGGTTTGAAAGCCCCAACCGAAGGGGAAATATGGTTTGGAGATGAAGATGTTACTCATCTTGCGGCCGAAAAAAGAGGAATTGGATTAGTTTTCCAAAACTATGCCCTTTATCCTCATATGACGGTTTATGATAACGTCAAATTCCCTCTTACGAATTTAAATGTCGTTACTAACAAAAAGGCAATCGACATCTTAAATTTAGAAAAAATAGTCGAGCTAATAAGCGATCATCATGACGAAATAGTCCAAATTGCAAATTCTTCTATTTATGATGGGAAAATATCTAAATCTGCCTTTGCTAGGCATATGATTGAAAGTTTTCATGTCGTTACTTCCATTGCCAATAAGGTATTTTCTTATGGCCTTCATTCCATTCCTTCCAATGAGTTAGAAGCAAAAGTTGAAGAGATAGTTGCTGAATTGAAAGTTAAGATTGAAACGCTTACCCAAAAATACCTTCAAAAAGGATTTACTATTAATGATAAACGCGAATTAATCGGAGAAAATGGAACTCCCATTGAAGAAAAAAGGCGTTTAAGCAAAGATGAAATCGATGCCTTGGTTCAAGAAACTGCTAGATTAGTTCAAATCTCTCAATATCTAGAAAGAAAACCAGCCGAGTTAAGTGGTGGGCAACAACAAAGGGTTGCCATTGCTAGAGCTTTAGTCAGAAAGCCGAAAGTGTTGCTTTTAGATGAACCTTTATCCAACCTTGATGCTAGACTTCGTATCCAAACTAGAGAAGAGATAAGGCGTATTCAAAGAGAAACCGGGATTACAACTGTCTTTGTTACCCATGACCAAGAAGAAGCCATGTCGATTTCCGATAAGATTGTCGTTATGAAAGATGGGGTAAAAATGCAAGAAGACGCCCCACAGGAAGTCTATAAGAATCCAAATTGTTTATTCGTTGCTAAATTCTTGGGTACTCCTCCTATCAATGTTTTTGAAGGGAAGCTAAAAAAAGGAAGCTTATATATCGGGGAAGAAAAAATATTCTCTGATAGTGCCTTTACAAAAGAAGGGGATAAGAAAGTCTATGTCGGCATTCGCCCCGAAGGATTTATTCTAGACGGGACAAAGGATAAGAAAGTTCTAACCTTGAATGTCGAAGCCATTCAAACGATGGGTAGGGATATGTCTATTATTGCTTCTCATCCTTCCTTTAAAGGAGAGGCTATCAAAGGTATCATCGATTCGGAAATCAATGTGCCTTTAGGAGATAATAAGGTTGGCATTCGCCCAAGCAAGATATTTGTTTTTGATGGCGAGAGTGAAAAACGCATTTATACCGAGGGCAAATAATGGAAAGCAAGAACAATTGGAAAGCTTGGCTCTATTTGGCACCCGTCATTATCTTGATGGCGGTATTTACCTTTTATCCAATTATCGATACTTTCTTTATTTCATTTCTTGACGGTTATGATTATACGCTAGGGACTTATTCTGGTTTTACATTCAATAATTACATTAGGTTATTAACTCCATACGGTGGGAATAATTACTATTTCAACCAATTTATGAAAGTTGGTTTGCCAAATACATTGCTTTTAACTTTTATTACGGTTCCAATTTCTATTATTTTGTCTTTAATGATTGCCATAGGATTGAATTCCATTAAGGTTTTTAAGAAGGCTTTCCAGACTATTTTCTTTATGCCTTATGTTACCAATGCAATTGCCATTGGTATGGTTTTCGCGGTTATATTCGACACCCAATACGGTATTTTTAATGCTATATTTGGTATCCAAGGCTTCCCTTGGATTTATCCAAATCCAGCTGCTGAAGCCGGTCAAGGGATGGTCAATTATTGGTCGGCATTCTTTGCTATTTGTTTCTATATTGTTTGGCATTCATTGCCCTATAAGATTTTGATTTTCTTAGGCGGGCTTCAAAATATTGATCAGCAATATTATGATGCGGCAAAAATCGATGGTTCGAATAAGCTCAAGACTTCTTTAAAGATTACCGTTCCATTGTTATCGCCTCAAATTCTCTACATCATGATTACTTCCTTTATCGGGGCGTTTAAAGAATATAATTCCGTCGTTGGTATGTTTGGGACTACTGGTGGCCAATTTAACGGGAATACCGGCCCAGAAAGCATGCAGACCGTCGTTTTCTTTATTTATGAACGCATGAAGAAGCCAACACAAGTGCAATACGCCTGTAGTGCTGCCGTAATCCTATTTATCATTATCATGATATTTACGGCCATACAATTTAAAGTTTCTAAGAAGAGGGTACATTATTAATATGGAAATAGATGCATACAACAATTCATATTCCGATCTTACCCTTGTTTTAAAAAACGATGGTATGTCAGCCAAACAAAAAGAAAAAATGAGCAAAATTGGCAAAATCCTCGGCCTAATCTTAGTTTATTTATTTCTTGCTTTTTTTGCCATTATCATGATTTTCCCGTTTTATTGGATGCTTATAACTTCTTTAAAGCGCGGTGCTGAAATCAAGGCTTTAATACCTACATTCTGGCCTCAATATTTTGAATGGAATAACTATGCCCAGGCATTTTCCCGTCTTAACTTTGGCGTTTTGTTAAAAAATACTTTGATAGTAGGGGTTATTTCTACATTCGGTACTTTAATAACGACCATTTTTGCTGCCTTTGCTTTTGCTAGGCTTGAATTTAAAGGCAAGGAAGCGGTGTTCTCCCTTCTTCTAGCTACCATGATGATCCCTGGGGAAATGATGGTTATTTCTAACTATATCTCGGTTTCCTTATTCGGGATGACTGGAGGAAAGAATGCCATAGGAGCCTATTCGGCCATGATTCTTCCTTTTATGGTATCGGTGTTCTATATCTATTTATTAAGACAAAATTTCAAGCAAATCCCCAATGAGCTTTATTTGGCTGCCAAAGTTGATGGCAAATCCGATTGGCAATATTTATGGAAAGTCATGGTGCCTCTTGCCATGCCTACTTTGACTACGGTTTTAATATTGAAGCTAATGGGAAGCTGGAATGCTTACGTTTGGCCTCAACTTATCGTTAGCGGGAATAAAGATCTATATTTGATAACGGTTGGTTTACGCGACACGTTTAATACGGCCGCGAATATTGATGATTATGGCGTGCAGATGGCTGCAACGGTAGTCGTAACGGTTCCATTGCTGCTCGTCTTCGTTTTCTGTCGAAAGTATATTATGCGTGGCGTCAGCCGTGCTGGTATAAAAGGTTAGTCGCCTGGCCTGTTGTTAATTAGGTGAGAAAGGATGTATCTATGAAAAAAAGAACTCTAAAAACTCTATTCTTAAGTGGGGCTTCGTTGCTTACTATGGCTTTAACTTCTTGTGGGGATCAAGGCGTGGGCGATGTTGATCAAGTTTTGCCTAGCGATGATCCAACAAGCGAGGTAAACATCGAATTCTGGCATTGCCTAGGACACGATAAGGCCAATAACTTAAATATCATCGTCGATGCCTTCAACAAGAAATATGAAGGGAAATACAAGGTTAGTGCAACTAAGGCTGCCGGCACATATGATGCGTTAGCCGATACAATCAAAACCAAATCGGCCGCCGGGGAGGTCCCTGCCCTAGCCATGGGATATCCGGATTCCTTCTCCGTCTACATGACCAACAACATCTCCACTTCCCACCTATATAGGCTAGATGGCTTTATCAATGATGAAGAATTCGGCTACAGCCAGGAAGAGTTAGACGACTTCGTCCCGGCCTTTTTAAGCGAAGGGCAAAGCTACCAATTCGAGGGAACCTGGTCGATGCCGATGTACAAGTCGACCGAAATCGCCTATTACAACGCTTCCTATTTTGCAGGGGCCAACGCCCAAAACGACAACAAGTTCAAAGGCAATTCCGAATTTATAAATTTAGAAAATGCTGCGAACAAGTCCGAAGCGACGGAGGAGCAGCTAGACGCCTTAAGGACATGGGTAGAAGCCAATGGGGGCTATACCTATACGGTCCCAGAAACATGGAACCAAATGTTCGAGATGGCTAGGAAAATGAAATCCGACATGAAAAATGAAGGCCTAGAAAAAACCGAGTTCTATCCGATTGGCTACGACTCAGACGCGAACATGTTCATTTCCCAGTTCGCCCAAAGGGGCATCCCATATACCTCCGTCGGCGAGCAAGGAGATGCCTCGAGCCAGTTCCTTTTCAATAACGAGCAAGCCAAGGGGTTCCTTACCGAAGTGGTCGGCTATGTCAACGAAAAGCTATTGATCACGAAAAACGTCTTGGGCGGCGGCAAGTATACAAACGAATACTTTACCGATTTGAAGTGCGCCATGACAATCGGCTCGACAGGGGGATCTTCTTATAACGTCTCAAGCAACTTCAAGGTTTCACTAGCCCCAGTCCCATTTGCCGATGGCAAGAGCCCAAAATACATCCAACAAGGCCCATCCATTTGCTTCTTCAACAACGAAAATGCCTACGTCCACAAAGGCGCCTGGCTTTTCTACAAGATGATGGCCGACCCAAAATACAACGCCGATTTGGCCTTGGAGAATTCCTATGACCCGGTCAGGGTATCTTCCTATGAAACCGATAGCTACAAAACCTGGATCGGGAAGCACGATATCGATTTGAAATACGATATCCCATACCATACCAAGGACTTAAAGAACTATTACATGACTTCTCCTGTCTTCAATGGTTCGGATACCGCTAGAAGCGAAATGGAGAAATTAATCGGCAAGGTCGTCAATTCCGGGAACACGGTCGATAAGGCTTTAAGCGATGCTTACGATGCCTGTGCTGCCACGGTTGCTTAATCAAGTTGAGGTTTTCTTATGAAACAATTAAAAAATATTGCTTTAATTATTTCCTCTTCTTTTATTCTTGCTTCTTGCGGAAATAATAATTCCAACGAAGCCAATGTCTCTTATTATGATGCGACTGCCTCCTCTTTGTATGGAAATATTTCTGAATTTTCAAAAGCAAACGATGATAATCTTAAAGTCGGGGATGAATTGGAATTCAAGGTTAAATCCATCGATGATTTCTTCATTGAATCAGTCACAAATAATGGCAAACCCGCGACTTTAGTTAATAATATTTCTGCTTCCGAGCAAGTATATAAAGTTAAGCTTGAATCTGGCAAAAATAAAATAGCCGCTTCTTATTCTATCGATGCCTCTATCGACTTTGTCAATCAATTTAAACTAAATATCGATCAAGAAACTTTTGATAAAGTAATGTCTAGCAAGAGCCTAAAAAAAGCCGATGATAGTTATTTTGATTTTAGAAAAGATGGTATCGAATTAATTAATTTGCCTGTTAATAATTCTGGATTTATCAATTATGTTGACGGCGATACAACTCACGTTGAAACCATGAATTATGGTTATACTGTCAAGATTAGATATTTAGGCATTGATACGCCTGAATCGACTTCAGAAATAGAAGAATGGGGAAAATCTGCCTCAAATTACAATAAATCTAGATTTGAAGCTGCTAAATATGTCATCCTTGAATCCCAAGGCTGGGCAAGGGGAGACGAAGTTAAATCCGCCACGGCCGATGGCAATCAAAGGTCACTAGCCTATGTTTGGTATACTACCTCCGCCAATCCTACACTTAACGATTTTAGATGTTTGAACCTAGAGATGGTCTATCAAGGGTTCTCACAAGGTATCGGTTCGATTGAAGATATGGGAAAGGATTTCTATATGGCTTTCGATAAGGCCAATAGATCTGCTAAAGCCAACGCCAGAAATCAATATTCCAGTCAAAAGGACGCCAACTATTATTATTACGATGACAAGAGCCCTTATTTTGATGGCTATGCAAAAGAAATAACCATGAAAGAGCTCTATCTTACCGGCTCTAGTTTGTCTGCGACCGATTCCCCTTATTGCGATAATAAAACCTTATATAAGATACACGGCTATGTTTCAAGAAAAATCGGTGGGGCTTTCTATTTCCAAGATAAGCCTTCCTATGAAAGAAAAGCGGACAATTCCCTTCCTGAAGCCTATGGGTTATATGTCTTCACTTATGCCCAAACCGATATTAGGGTAGGGGATGAAGTTAATGTTATAGGTGCCTTATCCGTCTATGGTGGTTGCTACCAAATGCAAGGTATATCCTATTCAACGTTAAATCCAAACCTAGATAGGGATACCCAAATTATTTCTAGTGGCAACAAAATAGTGCCTATTAAGATGAGCGCTGAAGAATTTGATTCTAAAAATGGGCTCAATAACGTCTTAATCGAAATTGAAGATACTTTATACTCATATAATAAGACTAGCACTTATCAAGGCGTTACTTCAGATTCAGGAGAAGGCGGAGTAGAAGAAGTAAATAAATATAATGATAAATACCCATTCTATAATACTTCTAATAAATTAATCTTCTTTGCTAGGACTGGCGTTAATGATGGCAAGGAATTCCGCGTTGTCCAAGACCAAGACATATTGGTTAGATATGGCGTAGAAGTCTCCCGTTCTTATAAGTTCTATACTGGTGGAACTTTAAATTACAACCCAAAAGGTGCTCAATACGTTTATCCAACGGTTGAAGAAAGCGATTCGTTAATTACTACTACTTATAAGGCTAAGAAATTTAATTTTGTCGGCATTTCTACAAATTATCTTTCCACTTCCGGCAAGACACAACAATATTCCTTAAATATCGTTAATTCGGCCGACTTATCCAATTTAGGAGAAATTGCTTAATGGAAGAAGAAAAGGTAACTTTATTCTCGCCTTCGCTTCATAGGGTCTTTATCGATGGTGTTATTGATTGCCGTCAAGTCCCAGAAGACCTAGTTAATGTTCCGCCAAAAGAAGAAGCGGAAATAAGGGCATATTCCAAGCAAGCTCATAATCGCGATATCTTAGGTTATGATAAAACCCAAAACGCTTTATGCTTTGTCGTTATTGGAGGGATAGTTTTAACGATAGGGATTTTGTTTATCTTCCTATCCTTAAAGAAAAAGGTTAATAAAATAGTCGGTATCAACGTCAATTCCTTCCAGTTCGTCATTTGTGTAGTTTGTTTAGCCATTGGCTTAGGCTTATTGATTACCGGGATTACTCTTTTAATCAAGGCTCTTTCTTTAAGAAAAAGAGCAAAAAAAGAAATTTCTTATATTTCGACACTACAAAGAGGAGAATAACTCTAAATAAGAGTTACTCCTTTTTTAGTTTTTACTAATTTGGTATATAATTAATTGTGTTGTTATTGGGATGAAAGGAGACATTAATGAAAAAAAGACTTATTCCATTTATAGCTATCGCCGCTTTATTAGGATCTTGTGGCGAAAATGAAAACACTTCTTCTAATACTGATGGAGGGAAATCCGATATTTCCGAAGTCCAAAAGTATACTGTTACTTATCCAAAAAGTAGCGAATATACCGTTACCGGCATAAAAGAGGGTGGCTATGCCGAAGGCGAAAAGGTTGAATTTAGCATCAGTGTCACCAATGCTTTAAAAGAAGTTGAAAAAGTTACTCTTTCCGGAGCCACTTTGGTTCCAAATGAAGGAAAATATTCCTTTACAATGGCTGCTAAAAATGTTCAAATCGCCATTACCTTAAAAGATAAAGAAGGAGTTAAAACCGCTGTTTTGACTGCTGATAACAACACTCCTAAAGTCGGGGACACCGTAACATTCACATTGAAGTTAGATAATGTTGCCTTAACTAGCGGAGTTACCTTAACCGCCACTAGCGGTGCTGAATTAGTTGAAATTACCGATACCAAGGTAAAATGCCTTGCCGTAGGTAGCGTTACCATTCAAGCTACTGCTACTGTTGATGGAATCGATTATAACAAAGAGTTGACCCTTACTATCCAAGAAGGTGTTCAAATTACTTCTATTGCTACCCTTCAGGCCACTGAACCAACTTTTTCTGCCGATGCTGATTCTACGGCTACTTTTGAATCTCAGGTTACTGTAGAAGGTCGCGTCGTAAACATTAATAAAAACGGACTATTTATTTATGATGGGACCGGCGTTATTGCTGTTCGCGACTCTGCTAAAAAGGCTGTTGCAAAAGAAGGTGAATATGTTCGTGTTTCTGGTGTGCCGACTCGTTATAAGAAGACTGCGACCGATATTCGCTGGTGGGAATTCTCTTATAGTGATAAGACTCTTACTGTTTCCAAGATTGAACATGCAGAAATTCCAATGCCGTCCAAAGAAAACTTTGATGTCGCTGGTTTGAAAGCATATACAACGCCTTCATCTGAACCCGTTAAATATGTTTCATTTACTGGTAAGGTGGGCATTAGTGGAGACCATACAAATATTTACATGGATGGAGAAACAACAAAGTCTATTAGCTATTATAGTGAGACTTTCAAAGTTGTGGACGGACTAAATTATAATTTTGAAGGATTCTTCGCCGAACTTCAAAGTGGAAAATTCCTTGTTTGCTATATCACCAACGTTACTGAAGCTGAAATGGATCCAGTCAATAGCGTTTCTATTACAAATGGCGAAACTGCTGAAGTTAAAGCTGGTTCAACATTACAATTAACTGCTGCGGTTTTACCAGAAAGTGCCGATCCTAGAGTTGCTTGGTCTTCTAATGATGAAACCAAGGCTACCGTTAATGAAAACGGCGTTGTTACTGGTGTTGCAGAAGGAACTGCTACTATAACTGCTACTACGGTCGGTAAAGATGCAACTGGTGTTGCAAAAACTGCAACTATTGCAATTACTGTAACAAAAGCCGTTGAAGGATTGTCTTCGGCTACTTTTGATTGGGCCAACGAAACTTTCAAGCCTGCTACAAGCAGTTCTACAGAGGCTGTTTTTACTGTCGATGCCGCAACCGTTACGCTTAAAGGATCTGGTCTAAAAGAAGGTACGAATTGGGCAAATAAATATGCAATTCGCGTTTATCAAGATGCTTCTTTAGAAATTTCCGTTACAACTGGCTCCTTATATTCTGTTGATGTTACACTCGACAGCTATACTAAACTTAAAGATTTAACTGGCGTAGGTGCTGTAACTGGTGGTACAGTCGTTAAAAACGCTGATCTTAATTTCACTATTACTGCTACTGCGGGAAAAGTCGTATTAAATGCAACCAAGCAAATTAGAGTTGCTAAAATTGTCGTTAACTATACTGCTGATTAGATAGTATTGTAGTTTCTACATTAATTGAGAGCCGGCAAATAACCTTGCCGGCTTTTAAATTCCCTATTGCTAGCAATCCTTATTAGCATTAAAATATTCAAGCACTTTTAAAGTTGCTTTGGACCGTTAGCTCAGTTGGTAGAGCAGCTGACTCTTAATCAGCGGGTCGCGGGTTCGAGTCCCTCACGGTCCACCAAAATGAATATTTCCACCAAAGCTATTTGGTGGTTTTTTGTTTTACGTGATTATCGTATATGATAAGTTCTTTGAAATTGGCTCTTGTTAGTTGCTTTTAGTTGCGGTATATTATCTAAGCGCTTTAGGGCGCCTGTGGGCCTTTAGCTCAGTTGGTTAGAGCGTGCGCTTGATAAGCGCAAGGTCGATGGTTCGAGCCCATTAAGGCCCACCACAGGACACTAGGCCCCGCTAAAAGGCGGGGCTATTTCTATAAAGAAGGGTGTTTAGCTCAGTGGGAGAGCGCTTCCTTCACACGGAAGAGGTCACTGGTTCGATACCAGTAACACCCACCATAAATAACTGCCGCAATAGCTCAATTGGCAGAGCAACGCACTTGTAATGCGTAGGTTGCTGGTTCAATTCCGGCTTGCGGCACCAATTAAGAAAGTTTGGCTCTGATTTTCAGGGCTTTTTTGTTTTCAATTAAAATTAGTAAAATTATTTTATTGGTTAAAAAAAGCACTTTCCTGAGTAGGCTAGATATTAAAACTTTTTTATGTAAAATCTATTATCAAATCAATATTTTAATCTAAACTACACAAGGAGAATGTATGGCAAAATTAGTTAACACCGAGATAGTAAAAGATATCCCATGGGAAGATAAACCCGAAGGCTATTTTTTACCTGTTTGGCGTTATTCGAAAAACCCAGTAATAAAAAGAAATGTCAATCGTGTCGTCGATAGGGCTTTCAACAGTGCTTTCGTTAGGGTCGGTGACGAATATATCGGGGTTTTCCGTGGGGAAATGTATAACATGGTCCCCGCTTTATTTGTAGGACGCAGCAAAGATGGATTGCATTTTGAACTAGAAGAAGAAAGAATTCATTTCGTTGACGAGCAAGGCAATAAAATTCCTGATACTTATTGGTCCTATGACCCACGCGTAGTTAAAATCGAAGACGCCTATTACATTATTTGGGCAGATTTATGGGCGGATGTTACGATCGGGCTAGCCAAAACCTATAATTTTAAGACTTTTGTCAAACTCCCATATGGCTTTTTGCCTAATGTAAGAAACGGTTCTTTGTTCCCGCGTAAAATTAATGGCAAGTTTTATATGCTTTCCCGTCCTAGCGACAATTCCCATACGGCATTTGGAAATATATTCATTTCTGAATCTAGCGACTTAAAAACTTGGGGCAACCATAAATTACTATTAAGACCAAATTTCTCTTGGTGGAATGGATTGAAAATCGGTCCAGGGCCTGCTCCAATTGAAACCGATGAAGGTTGGCTTGTCTTAATTCATGGAGTCATTAAAAATTGTAACAATTTAGTTTATTCTTCAGGTGCGATGATTTTAGATAAGGACGATCCCACAAAAGTCCTTCACGTCTGCGACAATTGGATTTTGACCCCTCAAGAAGAATACGAAGTCAATGGGTTTACTCCAAATGTTGTTTTCCCAACTTGCATCATTCCAGGGGAAAACGGCAAGCTTGCCATTTATTATGGATCGGCCGATACCTTTACTTCCTTAGCCTTTTCAACAGTTGATATCCTTGTCGATTATATTAAAAAGCACCCAGCCAAAATCGATTAAGTTTATATAAGCATTGGCCCCTTGCCTTAATTTGCAAGGGGTTTTTACTTATAATAATGCGGATTTTATCTATATGGATTTTTCTTAATGAATCATTTTAAAAATGTAATATACTTTTCTTTAGGATGCCAGAAATTGTTTTAAAAGATTTAAACGCTACATATATAAACAAAAAGACAAAAGAGGAGACTCTTGCCCTTTCAAAAGTGTCTATTTCTTTTCCTTCTAATTCGATTAATGTAGTTATTGGACCCTCCGGATCAGGAAAGACTACTTTATTAAAATGTGTCGCTGGATTATTGGATTATGAAGGGTTGGTTTCTTTTGATGGGGTAGACGCAAGAAACATAGATATCAGCAACAGGAATATAGCCTACGTTAACCAACAATATGCCTTATATCCCCATATGACCGTATTTGATAATATGGCTTTTCCTCTTAAAGCAGTCGGGGCTAATAAAGAAGAAATAATTGCTAGCATTAAAGAAATTAGTACCATTTTTGGTCTTCGTTACCTATGGGGAAGGAAACCTAAAGAATTATCTGGTGGTCAGCAACAAAGGGTAGCTTTGGCTAGAGCCATAGTAAAACATCCTCTTATTTATTTATTCGATGAACCTCTTTCTAACGTTTCTAGCAATGAAAGGATAAAGGAAAGGGAGTTTATTAAAGACATTATCAAGAAATATTGTTCAACATCTATTTATGTTACCCATTCCATAAATGAAGCCTTTGCCTTAAGCGATTGTATCTATGTCCTTAACGAAGGAAAAATAATTGAAGTGGGGCCAAAAGAAAAAATAAGGTTATCGACTAACCCAATAGTTAGAGGAATACTAAATGCCGGTTACGATTCTATATGACCAAAAGAAAAGAAAGAAAATAAGGGATGTCTTGCTTTATTCTTCTTTATCATCTATTTTTCTTGGTTTAATAGGAATATCTATTTTTATTTCCCTTTGCTTCTTTATTAATGATTCAAATAAAATTTTTATTATCTTCATTGATTCTATTTCTTTAATAATTTCCTCCTTTTTTATTATTTATTTAATTACTCAATTCTTTTTGCCTAATTTATCTAGAAATAGGTTATTAAAACAAATGGATGGGGCAAAAGAAATTGAATATGATGGGGTCATAATATCTAGTTATAAAAAAAGGACGATGATTAAATATTTAGATTCCACTTTAATCGAATTAAGGTGCAACGATGGGTTAAGGGCGTTTTATTTTGATAATAGTTTTCTTATTCCATTTAAAGAAAATGAACACGTATGCCTTTTGATTAAGTCAAATTTTGTCTACGGATATAAAAAGAGTAACCAAAATGAAGAAAATTAAAGCAAACGTAATTAAGTTTTGGTATCTTTACCTAATTTGTTTAATTATATTTCCTCTTCTTTCTTCTTATGCAGTTGAGTTAATTAATAAGCCAAGAAACGAAGAAACCATTTCTATTTTTATAGGTTCTTGTTCTTCATCCAGTAAAGAACTAGTTGATAAATTAAGCCAAAAAAAGCCTTCTTATTTAAGGGAAATAAACGTGAGGAATTATGTTTATTATGGAGAAGACTTTTCTTATTTTTATAGTTCATTTGGCAAAAGCGAAGCGGATTTGATAATTCTCCCAGAAAGTAAAATCAACAATGAAACGTGTGCTTATTATTATGCAAAGCTAGATCCTGCTTTATTTCCAAATGAATCGTTTTATTTTATTAACGAGAATAAAGAATGTTATGGTTTGCTGCTTCATAAAAAAGAAGAAGAGAATTCTTCTTTAATTAGTTATAAAGATGATACACACGATGAGAATTATTATGCTTTCTTTAATAGAAATTCCTTGCATATTGGAGCACTAAACGATTCAAATTGGGATACGGCTTTATCTTTTTATAATATTATAAAGAAAGGTTAAAATGAAAAGGGCAATTAGAAGTAAAGAATTTGATAAGAATGATTTGCCTTCCACTAGAAAGGAGCAATTCTTTGACTTGTTTAGGCATCGCTTCTTTTTCTTGCTGGGTTTAGGCGTCTTATTGCTTTTATTCTTTATCCCTTTCTTTGCTTCTATTGTTTATAAGGATTTGGCCATATTAAGCATTAATCAATCGGAAATGGATGCAAACGATAAAGCGGCTTCTTTGTTATTTATTAGTCTTCTTTTTTCTTTTTTAGCTATGCTAGGCTTGCTAATTTTTTCTATAGGCTTATCCGGAGTAATGAAATTATTAAAGCAATTGATATATGATGAACCTATATTTTTTAAGGATGATTTTTTAACTGGTATAAAGGAAAATTATAAATCTTTTTTGCTTCTTTCTTTCTTTGCCGGTTTACTAAATCTAATCTCTAATGTGATTGGGATACTTTTTGATAATGTTTTGTTGCTTAAAATTATTTTCCCGGCTTTAAATTTTGTTTTGTTTTACCCAGTTATATTTGTTGCCTTTTTCTTGGCTTCTACTTATTCAAATAGGTTACTAGTTACATTAAGAAGCTCTTTATTGATTTATATAAAGCATTTTCCAAGTGTCTTTCTTTGCTTTGCTTTAGTTTATGGGGTTAGCTTTTATCAATATATTGATATCATGTTATTAAAATATTTGCTTATTGTTTTTACTCTTCTTCTTTATTTTCCTATTTTGCTTCTTTCTTCTTATTTAAATCAAATTAGGATATACGATTACTTAATCAATAAAGATCAATTTCCTTCTTATTATTTAAAGGGTCTTTCCTCTTTTTATCAAAATGAAGAGAAATTTAAATAAGCATTATTCCTTCTTTTTGAAATTAAGTTTATTTAGAATCGACATAAACCATTTTTCTATTTTCTCTGAATACCTATAGGAAAGAATAAAGGCGATTATTGCCATTATTCCTAGTAGAATTAGGATTGGTATACCCCAACCTGAATAGGGGATAAATTCTCCTGACATAAAAAGTATAGTAGCTAAAATAGAAGTAGCCCTAGTAATTATTTGCATTAGCAAAAAAGAAGAAAACCTCATTGTTAGAATTCCACAGACCGAGCAAAGCAAATCATCAGGAAAAAAAGGCAATAAAAACATAAAGAACAAGACAACGTTTTGCTTAGTTTTTATTTTCTTTAATAAGGCATCGACTTTGCTTTCGTCTCCAGCTAACCAATTGACAAAGGGTTTGCCTAAAAGCCTGCCTAGATAAAAGGCTAGAATTGATCCTAGCATCATTCCTATATAGCAATATAAAAAGCAAAGCCACTTGCCAAATAAGAATGTTCCTCCAATAATTACAACCGCCCCAGGAATAGGGATAAAACTAACTTGCAAGAACGCGGCTAAAATAAATAAAATCGGACCAATCGAGCCAAAAGAAGCAATATAGGCTTGAAATTCTTCCTTGCTTTCAAATCTATCTAGCCCTAAATATTTATAAAGGTAATATAGTCCAATAAGTAAAAACCCAATAAGCAAAAAAGAAAACAATGTTTTTATTAAGGTCTTTTCATTTTTCATCAGGAAGTTTTATCTCTTTTATATCATCTTTAACAAAAATATTAAGATCATGTTCGTTTGGATTATCTTCTTTAGTTACTTTATCTAAGGGCATTTTATAATATAAAGCCGTGGCTTCATCTAACAAATTGAAAGAAGAATCGTATAGTTTCGCGCTTCCTTCAAATATCATATTCGTGGATTTGCTTATTTTTCCTATAGCTATCAATGGCTCGTTATATGGACAAGGTTTATGATATTTGACTTCTAATTTTAAAGTAACTCCATAGACATTTGGCTCTTTTACCCAGATACTCCTACCGATAGTTTCATCTAATATGGCCGCGATCATGCCTCCATGGGTTCTATTTGGATAAGATTGGTGCTTGCTTTTAAAGGAGAATAAAGCAACGCATGAATCATCTTCCATATTATAAAAGGACGCATGCAAGCCATAATCATTTTCTATGCCACATACTAGGCAATCCTTACTATTTGTTTGCTTGCTTCTTACTTTCATCTAATCACCCTCCTAATATTAATTTAACTTTAAGAAATTGGTATACTATTTTAGCAAATATGAAAGAACCTTTAGCATTCAGGATGCGTCCTAAAACCTTAGAAGAAGTAGTCGGGCAACTAGATTTAGTAGGACCTTCTTCTTTTTTATATAAGTCAAAGCAAAAGCAAATCCCTTTCTCTTTTATTTTGTTTGGCCCACCGGGAACTGGTAAAACCACAATCGCAGAAGCTTATTCGCGTTCGATGGGAATTCATTTTATTTCCTTAAACGCGGTTACTTGCTCTAAAAAGGATTTAGAACTCGCTAGAGAAGAAGCTAAGCTTTATCACCCTTGTATCTTAATAGTCGATGAAATTCATAGGTTAGATAAAACAAAGCAAGACTATTTATTGCCTTATGTAGAAAATGGAACTTTTTATCTAATCGGGGCGACTACTGCAAATCCATATATAGCCTTAAGTAGGGCCATAAGGAGTAGGTGTCGTATATTAGAAGTAAAGCCCTTATCCAATGAAGATATTGTCATTGGCTTATCTAGGGCCATAGAGAGCCAAGTTGGGCTTAACAAAGAAGTCAGTTTTGCAAAGGATTCCTTGGAATATATTGCCTTGTTAAGTGGTGGAGACATGCGTTTTGCCCTTAATTTATTAGACATAGCAGCCGTTTCATTCGGCAATAAAGGCCATTTAATAAGCAAAGAGGAAGTCTCTAGTATCGAAAGCGTGCCCAATATTGCTAGCGATAAAGATGAAGAAGAACATTACGACACCGTCTCGGCTTTGCAAAAATCAATCCGGGGGTCTGATGTTAATGCCGCCTTATATTATTTGGCTAAGCTATGTATTTCTTCTGATTTGGATTCTATAAAAAGAAGGTTATTGGTTACGGCTTATGAAGATATCGGGCTAGCCAATCCTAATGCCGTCTTAAGATGCCAAATGGCCATAAAGGCAGCAGAGGATGTTGGCTTTCCTGAAGCCGTGATTCCTTTAGGCGATGCAGTAGTCGATCTTTGCTTAAGCCCCCATTCAAAAGCTGGCTGCTTGTCTATAGAAAAAGCTATGGATTTTGCATCCAAAGTCCCTTTGGAAGTCCAAGACTATTTAAAACTTACTCCGATAAATATAAAAGAAGAAGACAAATATCCATATGATAGGCCCGATATTTGGGAGAAAATCCGATATTTGCCTAATTCGATAAAAGACATGAAATTCTATGAACCTTCCTTTAATTCGGCCTATGAAAAGGCTTTAAATGCCAATTATGAAAGGATGTTAAAGCAAGGAAGAAGTGCGGATTTGGCCAAATTGAA
>ERZ808246.1284-NODE-1284-length-18395-cov-4.827863_pt1 | contig 18395 bp, 17 predicted proteins | sample MGYA00521083_ERZ808246 | MGnify/ENA primary metagenome ERZ808246 (study PRJEB31516, sample SAMN03275577) | gut metagenome | biome: mammalia-associated habitat; material: feces | host: Papio cynocephalus | place: Kenya | collected 2012-07-07 ... | reverse complement strand
CCCGCAGGAAGATTGGAGGGTTCCCATGGACGACCTCATCGTGTTCTTGCTGGCTTTGTCGCACTTATTGGCACTGCTTGTGATTCTGAACCTGATCTTTAGGGACAGATAACCCGGTGGGCTCGCCCGCGTTAAATGGGAACAGCCGCCCTGCCAAGCGGCTGTTCCCTGTGGGCAAGCCCACAAAACATCGCACGAACAGGAGGGTTTATGCCCCTGTCGTTACCCATTGTACCCGAATGGTCCTGCGCGAACGGGTGGTTTTATGGGGACCCGGTCCTGCCCCTACGTGAGGACCGCGGTTCCCATCTGTCTTTCTTAGGTCTGAGCCTTTTCTAAAGCGAAACACTCAACTCATAGAGCTCGTGTGGGGCGATATCTTGGCCATCAGGCCACTCGATTCCGGAGCCATCAGGAAGAAGCCTCACATGCGAGAAATAATCTGGATTTTGCAGGGCACCATACCAGGAGCCATTTGCATAGGGAGTCACATCAAATATCTTTTTCTCCCCCGATGCGTATATCAGAAGTAACTTAAGCCCTGGTTGAGGCTCAACGCTTGAAATCGTCGGACTCATCTAAGCACCACCTATTTAAGGGGGTCGATACGATAGAATTTCTCGCCATCGCTGAGCAATTTCCAGTTCGCATATAGCTCGTCACTATGTATCTCCATCCAAGCCAAAAGCAGCTTCATCTTGTTCTTTGGAATGGAGCCTTCCAATACAGTGCCATCCAAAGCGACAACAACTTCCTCGCCAGAAAACTCTGCATGCAAATGAGGAAGATTGTGTTGACCGCCAAGCTCCCTATACATCCTGACAATAATCCCGTAGAACATGCTCAGCACTGGCATAAGACGACCTCCAGGTCTTTATGTCCTTTTATCAAATATAGCAATTTAGTTGGTGCGCAATTCCAAAACTCGGCAGCTTAATGGGCTCGCCCGCGTTAAATGGGAACAGCCGCCCTGCACGGCGGCTGTTCCCTGTGGGCAAGCCCACAAAACAGATTTGCTGAACAGGAGGGTTTAAGCCCCTGTCGCTACCCATTGTACCCGAATGGTCCTGCGCGAACGGGTGGTTTTATGGGGACCCGGTCCTGCGCTCACGTGAGGACCGCGGTTCCCATCCTTGCGCACCCCTGTTTAAGTTCTCCGAGACGTTACTCCACTAGATAATAGATATCAGGGCTTTCTTTCTGATGCCTCAAAGTCAAAAGCCGAACTTCCATAGCATCATCGTCTATTTCGTAAAACAGCAGGAAATGCGATACGGCTGCCCGCCTTACTTCCCTTTTGGACCTCCGGCTGATTTCTTCATCTATCGAGAAAACCCGAGGATAATTGCCTAGTACCTCGAACTTGTCACTCAGTTCTTGAAATAGCTTTGGTACCGACCTCTCCGCTTCTGGCGAAGACTGCAAAAACTCAATAGCTTTCGCAAGTCGCCGCTCAAATAACGAAGATGCGATTACCTCATACTTCATAGCGGGCCTTGAGTTCGGAGATTATCTCTGCAGCATTACGTGCTTCACCCTGCACATACTCCTTAATGCTTTCTCGAACATCCGCCGCTGTTTCTTCGAGCTCTTTTTCACGTGCGAGTTCTCTACGAGCCGCTCGCCGCACAAGCTCCTCATAGCGTTCGAAGGTTTCAACGCTCATGACGACCATATCACCATAGCCGTTCTTTGTGATTTGGATCGGCTCGTCCGACTCGTGACACTGCTGAGATATTTTCGCAGTGTCTTTAAGCTCTTTAATTGGGATTATGGTCATATTGAATCCTTTTTCGTGGGATTATTAGGACTCTATTATGTCTAACTCGGCCACAAATCACAATCCTACAATCTCGCTGGGAGTTGATTTATCACCAAGCAAGCGAATTCAAATCTGGTATGTCATAAACTCTGATATTTCCGACATTTCTTACGGGATGCGCAAGTATGGGACCGCGGCGCAGTTAAACCAACTGGGCTTTTACAAGAGAAACTCACCTGGATACTCGGAGGTTCCGTAGCAAATGTCGGAAAAGTCAGAGTTTCTCTTCCGGAACGCAAATTGAGCGGATTTTGCACTCATTGAGGGATTCGTCGAGGAACTCATGAGCCCCATAGACGCATATCGTCTACGTGTTTTGGAGAGGCATAAGAGGACCGATACGCGTAGACGGTATGCATCAGTAGAGGTGCACGCCACATACCGCGCGTCATCTGCCCCCGCAACAAAAAACAGGCCAGAAGCTCGATGAGCCTCTGGCCTGCAGCAATACAATGGAGCCGGCAATCGGACTCGAACCGATGACCCCCGCTTTACGAGAGCGGTGCTCTACCAACTGAGCTATGCCGGCGTGCAGGTATTGATGATACGGGAAGACTCCCCGCAATTCAAGCGGCAATTTTTACAGCAGGTGCAGCACGCCGCGCACAAGCCGCTCGAAGTCGTCGGCGTGGCGACCCGCCTCCTCGAGGACGCTCTCGTGGTCGACGCCCGCGGCACCGGCCTCGTTCGCCGCAAGGGTGAGTCCGAGGACGTTCATCTCGAGCGCTTTGGCCATGATGACCTCGCAGACCGTGCTCATACCCACATAGGACACGCCCAGCGCGCGCATCATCCCGACCTCAGCCGGGGTCTCGAAGCACGGGCCCAGCACGCCGGCGTACACGCCCTCCTCCACGGCAATGCCCAGGTCATCGGCCACGCCGCGGGCAAGCGTGCGCAGGTAGGGCGAATAGGCGTCGTTCATGTCCACAAAGGGAGTGTCGACGTCGCGCAGCTCGTCCCACTCGGCGAGCGGGTTGCGGCCGGTGAGGTTGATCTGGTCGGTCAGGATGCCGAGACCCTTGTTGGCGTTGCCGGGGACGCAGCCCGTGGCGCAGGCGAAGATGATATCGCGGCATCCTAGGTGGTGAGCGTGGCGCACGAGCGCAGTGACCTCGGCGGCGCTATAGCCCTGGTACAGGTGGACGCGGCCGGGGTAGACGACCACGGGGACCTCGTCGATCGTACCCACAATGGCCTCGAAGCTGTGGCCTTCGATGGGGTTCGCGTGCGCGGGGAAGCCGTCGATGTCATGGTAGTCGATGCGGCGCACCGGCTTGACCAAGTCCTTCAGGTGACCAAGGCCCGTCCCCAGGACGATCGCCACGGGATGCTCCACGGACGGCTTGCAGCTCTTCACGGTATCTTCGGTGACCATGCAGACCCCCTCATTCTCTAGCAGGGAGGAAAACGTCCCCATCCCCGCCGTCAACGTTCCGGTATAGGTTCCATCGTAGACCAGACCCACGCCGCAAGAAGGGCTTTTTGCCTTGAGTACGGCGAGCGGCGCATGGGCGGCGCGGACGCGCTCGAGCATACGGGCCGAGCCCGCCGCGAACTCGTCGGTCACGTCGCGGCCATCGGAAAGAAACACGCGCCCTTCTCGCTGCTCGGCGGGAGGGCGCGGCACGGGAAGCCCCGCGGCCCCTTCGGGGCACACGGGGCAGACTTCCACTTTGTTCGCAAGCTCGATGACCTCGGCGCACGGCTTGGTGCCGCCGTCGTAGCGGACGGGGCGACCGAGCAGGCATGCGCTTATCGCGACCCTCATGGCCTAGACCGCCAGGGAGCCGATCTGGATGGTGGCCTTGGAGAGCAGCTGGTTGCAGTAGGAGGTCCACTCGGTCGAGACCTGGCTGTACGCGGTGCTGTACTTGGACTGTGCCACGTAGTAGGCGGCCTGCGCGGCGGCATAGGTCGCGGAGTCGTTGGAAATGTCGTAGGTCGAGAGGGCGTTGTAGTAGTCGCCGTCCTGAGAAGCCCAGGTGTTGTTCTCGGAGTCCCACTCGTCGCCGGCGAGGTTGATGATGTAGCTCGCGTAGTCGGCGGTCGGGGTGTCCTGGGCGTCGTCGGAAGGCTTGGTGGGAGCAGTGGGCTGGGTCGGGACCGTGGTCGTCACCACGGAATCGCGCAGCTTGGACATGATGGCGGACTGCTTGATGGTCTCCTTGGCGGTGTCCTCTTCGATGTTGTACTGCGAGGCGATCGAGGAATAGTCAGTGGAACCGAACATCTGGTTCGCGTAGGCGTCCACGTCGTCGTCGGAAACGGTGATGCCCTGGTCGTTCGCGGCGGACATCACGATCTGGTTGCGCGCATAGGAGATGACGTCGGTCGCGGCCGGGACGGTGTAGTTGCCGTCGGAGTCGGCGGAGTTCTCCACGGAGCCGTTCTGGGTGATGACCTCGCGGGCGGTGATGTTCGAGGTCTTGCCGTTGTAGGTGTAGGAAGCGATCGTGGAGTCGAGCTGGTCGGAGGTCAGGCTCGTGGTGCCGTTGAGCGAGACGCTGCCGGTGGAGCCCAGGGCGAAGCGGCCCACGAGCACGCCCACGACGAGCGTTGCCACGGCGATGACGATGGCGATGGGCAGACCCACGGTATGGGCGGGCTTCTTGGCCGTGGACTTCTTTGTGACGACCGGCTTCACGACGGTCTTCTTGGCGGCGTCGGTCGCGGGCTCGTTTGCCTCGCTCGCTGTGGCGTCGTCGTGCTTCTCGGTGTTCTGGTCAGACATGCAGTTCCCCTCTTCCGGCGCGCGGCGCCGTTGGATAAGCGGTCATACAGGGCGTGATTCTACCCCAATGGGCTGGGGCAGCCGCGACAAGGCACAAGCAAAGCCCAGAGCTTTAGGCTTGCTGAATTTGGGGTCAGACCCCAAATTAACTTAGGGTCCGACCCCAAATTGCTACTTGCAGGCCTCGGCGATCTGGGCCGAGAAGGTCTTGATGTAGCCGGTGCCGTTCGCGGCGTCGAAGGCCACGCGCTCGGCGAGGGCGGCCTTGGTCTCATCGGACGCGCAGGTCTGGACCATGGTCAGGAGCGCCTGGAGCATGTCGCGGTACTCAGCGTCGCCGTGGTAGCACTGGATGGCCTCGTCGAGGAGCGGCCACACCCTGTCCGAGCGCTCCTTGGACGTCTGGCCGAAGCGGCACATGAAGATGAACGCGGCGAGCCTCACCGTGGCGGAATCGTCGTCGAAGAGAGACGCCTCGGCCTCCTCGAAGGCGGGCTCGAGCTCGGCGGCGTGGTCGTCGCACATCTCGGAGAGGGCGCTCAGGATCTCCCAACGGGTCTGCGCCTCGGGACGGGAGAGGGTCTCGACCAGTTGGTCTAGGTAAGGGAGCAGCCTGGAGGGGTCGGCCTTGGCCACGAGGGCGAGCCTGTGGGCGACCTCCTGGCGGCGGCGACGGCTCGTGCCCTCGAGCTCCTTCATGAGCGCCGCGAGCTGGGTGTTGACTGCTTCCTGAGTTGCCATACGTTCGTACCTCTTTCTAGCTTTTGGAACTTGTTTGCTTCCGAGCGCCCGCCTGCCCCGAGGGCCCGAGCGCGCAAAGCCGGGCACCGCGAGGCGCCCGGCAAAGAATCGCTATTTCCCCGAGGGCTTGCCCGCGGGGCCGTCCTCTTGGACGCTGATGAGCTCCGGCTCGGGACCGCCGTCGCGACGGGCGCGGCGGACCGCCTCGGCACGCTCGCTGTTCTGGGCGCGTCGCAGATGGTCCTTGTTCGTCCGGAAGTGCTTATCGGCGAACTTCCAGATGCCCACGGACTCGCCGAAGGTCATCTTGAGCCCCGCGATCACGCCGCCCAAACAACCGATGACGAGCGCCTCGACCATAAGGAGGTCGAGGGCGATCAGCACCGTGCTCGCGATCGTCGCCGCGACGAAGGCCAAGAGGTTCATACGCACGTACTCGCCCTTGGTCACGCAGCGCTTGGCGAGAATATCACCCGCGCCCACGCCGGCGAAGATCCCGAAGAAGAAGAACAGCAGGGCGAGTACCGCCCCGGCGAAACCGTAGTCCACGGGACCTAGTCCTCCCCGTGGCAGCAGCAGTGGCCGTCGCCGTGATCGTGCCCGTGCCCGCCGCAGCACTCGTGGTCGCCGTCGCCGTGGCCATGCCCGCCGCAGCACTCGTGGTCGCCGTCGCCGTGGCCATGCCCGCCGCAGCAGCCGTCGCCGTGGCCGCCGCAGCAGCCGTCGCCGCCGCAGCCCTCGTCGTCGGCATCGAGAAGCGACCAATCGAGGCCGGCCGCAGCCGCGGTGCCCTCCTCGGCATAGAGCAGCGTCAGGGCCTGGGTGCCCATGCGCGAGCCGCCCACCTGGCACAGCGTGTCAAAGAGCGCGAAGGCGGTCTCGGCGCCGGGAAGCGCGAGCTCGGCGTCCTGGGCGCTCGAGAGCGCGAGCGCGATGTCCTTGCGCAGGTGCTCGGCCATGAACCCGGGCTTGTAGTCGCCCGCGAGGGACTTGGGCGCGAGCGTCGAGGCCGCGCCGGAGCCGCCCGTGCCGCTCGCGAGGAGCTCGAGCACGCGCTCCTGGTCAACACCGCCCTGCTCAGCGAGGGCAAGCGCGTCGGCGTAGCCCACCATGCAGGACGCGAGGCTCACCTGGTTGCAGAGCTTGGCCGTCTGGCCGGCGCCGGGCGCGTCGAAATAGAACACCTTGGACGAGAAGGTCTCGAGCAGGGGCAAGAGGCCCGAGCGCTCGACCTCGGCATGCGTCGCGCCCACGATGAGCGTGAGCGTGCCGGCCTCGGCACCCGCCTGTCCGCCCGTAACCGGGCAGTCGAAGGCGTGCTTGTCCTCGACCTCGGCCGCGTCGTGGATGTCGCGCGCGAGCTGCGGGGAGCTCGTGGTGAGGTCCACGAGCCAAGCACCCTTGCGCGCCGCGCGGATGAGGCCGTCCGTGGCCAGGTAGACGTCCTCGACGTCGTTCGGGTAGCCCACCATGGTGAACACGACGTCGGCGTCCTTGGCCGCCTCGGCGGGGGTATCCGCCCACTTGGCGCCGCGGGCCAGGAGACCCTCGGCCTTCTCCTTGGTGCGGTTGTTCACGGTGAGGTCGTAGCCGGCGTCGAGGATGTGCCCCGCAATGGCGGAGCCCATGATGCCGGTGCCCACGAAGGCGACTTTGGGGTTGCGGGAAATTGTCATGCTTGCCTTTCTTGGTCGAGCGAAACACAGGCGTCGCGCCCCGGCCGTCTTTGGCACGGGACGCGAGAATAACTGCAAAGAAGACCGCGCTACTTGCCGCGCACCTTGCGGGCAAGGCGGTCGGTGAAGGACAGGCTCTCCCTGCGGTCCTTGCCCCAGAAGACGAGCGCCACCATGCCCGGCCCCACGTGCGCGCCGATGACGGGCGAGACGGAGCTGTAGATGATGGGGACGTCCGAGCAGCCGGGCTCCTTGCGGAGCTGGTCGGCGAGCCAGTGAGCGTCCTTCTCGGCGTCGGACGAGACGATGCCCACGGGCAGGGGAATCCCGCCCAGGTCCTCGTCCTCCAGGCGGTTGGCCTTGAAGTCCGCCAGGATCGCGCGCAGGGCCTTCTTGCGGCCGCGGCACATGCCGCGCAGCGTGAGGGCACCGTTCAGGTCATAGGAAAGCTCGGGCTTGATGTCGAGCTTTCCGCCCACCGTGGCTGCCGCCGGCGGGATGCGCCCGCCGCGCGCCAGCGCGTCGAAGGACTCGAGCGTGAAGTAACCCTGGATGTAGTAGCGCGCCTCCTCGGCCCACTCCACGAGCTCCTTCGCGGAAAGCCCGTTGCCCGCCTGGCGCACGGCCTCGATGGCAAGCAGCTCCGCCGCGCTGGACGGGCAGAGGTTGTCCACCACATAGAGCTCGAAGTCGGGGTACTTCTCGTGGATCATGTCGGCCGCCTGGCGCGCGGCGTCGACCGAGGACGAGAGCCCGCGCGTGAACGCGAGGTAGACCGTGGGCACGCCTGCCTTGGCGGCCTCCTCGAAGACCTCGAAATAATGACCCGGCGTGACGGCCGCGGTCGTGGCCTGCTCGCCCGCGCGCATGCGGTCGTAGAACTCATGCGGCGTCATGGACTTCCAGAAATCGTCGACGTGCTCCTCCCCTCCCATGACGAAGGAGAAGCTCACGACCTTGACGCCCAGCGACTCGGCCACCTCGGGCGCGAAGTCGGCGCAGGAGTCCACGATGATGTTTACGTTTGCCTTGCCGTGATAAGCGCGGCCCAGGCGCGCAGCTTCCTGCGACGCCTGGGCATTTGCATTGCTATCTAGGGAGTTCGGCTGGTTCTCAGAATCGCTCAAAGGATTCCTTCCCTACTCGTCGTTCTCTTCGATCCGGGGCTTGATGATACCGTACCCGCCGTTCTTGCGGTGGTAGATGACGTTGATGAGGCCGGTCGTCGCGTTGGTGAACACATAAAAATCGTGACCGAGAAGGTCTGTCTGGACCAGTGCCTCTTCCTCGGTCATGGGCACGAGGTCGATGACCTTCTCGCGGACCAGCTGATCGTCATCGTCCTCGTTGGGCGCGGGCTCGATGAGGGTGGCGAGGTCGTCGGCGCTCATGGGAGCGGCGTGACGGGCCTGGGCACGCTGGCGGCGATCGACGACGCGGGTCTTGTACTTGCGCAGCTGACGGGTGGCCTTCTCGGCGGCCTCGTCGATGGCGGCGTACATGTCGTTCGAGGAAGCGACCACGCGCACCACGTTGTCGCGGACGAAGACGGTGACCTCGCAGGCCTTGCGGTCGGGGTTGGACGGGTTCTTGTCCACGCGCAGCACGACGTCGCAGCTCATGGGCTTGATATCGAAGACCTTAAGGGCGTTGCCGACCTTTTCTTCCACGTGATCGCGCAGGGCGTCGGATACGGTGACCTTGCGACCGGAAATCTTGATGTCCACCATAAGAGCCTCCTTACGATTGCCTCGCGCGGGCGGCCCTGTGGTCCTCCCGCGCGTCGTACCTAACTCTTACCCAATTACACGGGCCCGGACGGCCCCGAATCAGACGAACTTTGGCCAGAGGCGCAAACTACTCGGCGGACGCGGAATCGGTCGTGGGTGCGGCGACGGAATTCGTGGTCTGGCCAGAGGCGGCGTCCGCGGTAGAGGCCTGGCCGGTAGCGGCGTCGAGGCCGGAGAGCCTGGAGGCGGCGGTGAGGGTCTGGACGCCGTTCACCCAGCGGCTCTTTATGATGTCGAGCTGGCCGTTGTTCTGCACGGAGTCGACGGCGGTCTGGACGGAGCTCGCGAGCGTGGGCTTCGCGGTGCTCACGGCCACGCCCATGGCGACCGGGGTGTCGAGCGTGCCCAGCAGGCTCACGCCGTCGTAGTCCTCGGCCAGGTAGGAACCCGCATAGGCGTCGCAGACCACGTACTCGACGCTGCCGGTGCCCAGAGCGGCCATGGCCTCGTTTATGCTCGAGAAGGACTGCATGACGCAGCCGAGGTCGACCGAGGAGAGCGCCTTCTGCGAGGCGGAGCCGGGTTGGATGCCCACGGTCTTGCCCGAGAGGTCGGTCACGGTGGAGATGGGCTTCTTGCCAAAGAGGGCGACGGCGCTCTCGGCGTAGTCCCCCATAACGGTGACGCCCGTTGCGGAGGCGCCGTCGGCGGTCGAGACGCCCACGACGAGGTCGCAGGAGGTCCCGAGCGAACTCGCGAGGTCCGTCACGGTGACGAACTTGACGGGCAGGCCACACGCGTCGCCCACGGCGTAGGCGAACTCGATGTTCACGCCCTGGTACGAGCCGTCCTGCGCGGTCGAGCAGAACGGGGCGGTCGCGGTGGGAAGAAGACCCACGGTGAGCGTGCCCGCCTGGACGAGCTCGGAGGAGTCGATGCCCGAGGAGCGCTGCGCCTTGAACGCGGCCTCGGCGTCGGCCACGGAGGTCGTGGTCACGAGGCCGTCGAGGAAGTCCAGGGGGACGTCGGGCAGCTGGACGGGGCCGATGGAGCAGCCCGCGACGCTGAGCGTCACGAGGCCGGCGGCTATGGTTGCGACCGCCTTGCGGCCCAGGTGGTTGCTCGTCATGGTGTGTCCCGTCTTCTCGCTCGTTCCTCTTACCGTTCAGGCGCTTGCTCAGCTGACCTGGTCTTTGACCCCACACTCGCGCACCGGGGCATTCGCTTTGGGCGCCGCGGCGCCCGCCACTTGCGGCCCTCTCGCCCGCGAGGCCGTATGCCTCATGCGTATGACGGGCGGTGCGGCTTACTTCTAGGACGAACCATGATCGCGCCGCGCGCACGCGGACGCTTACGTGGACCCCTTTGGCCTCGTCTACCTTGGGCTAGGGCCGAGGATTCGACCCGCAACCACAGACCTGAGCAAGACGTGATGGCATTATACGCGCAGGTAGCAGGCCTGTCCAACACCTGCCGCAAATGGTTCGCGCACGTGAGGCCCGGCCGAACCCGCTCACCAGACGCGGGCGAGGGCGCAGGCGGTTATTGAGGAGGCGCCGCGCGCGAGGAGGGTGCGGGCCGCCTCGCGCATGGACGCGCCCGTGGTCACGACGTCGTCGAGAAGCAAGAGGCGCATATCGCGCACGTCGTCCACGACGCGGACCGTCCCCTCGAGGTTCCTCGCGCGTCCCGCCCTGCCAAGTTTGCGCTGGTCAGCGGCCTTCTCTCGCACAAGAACGTCTGCCAAGGGGATTCCGGACGCTTGCGAGAAGGCCCGCGCCGTGAGCTCCATGTGGTCGAAGCCCCTTCGAGCAAAGGCTTCGGCCGTCGCGGGCACGAAGCAGCACGCGTCGATCTCGTGCAGATCGTAGCGGCTTCGCCCGTCCGTCGCGTCCCAAAATGCGGCCTCCTCGAGCGCACAGAGCATGGCCGCGGCGTTCACGGGCGCGAGCCTCAACTCATGGTGGTCTTTGAGGCAGGTGACCATGCGGGCCGCCGCACCGGAGAAGGTAAGCGCGCAGACCGTCGCGCGCATCTCCCAGTCCCCCTCACAGTTTGTGCAGGTCAGGGAGCCGTAAGGGCAGCCGCATACCGGGCAAGCGAGCCTCTGCTCCACCCACGGCAACGCCGCCGCGCAGTCCTCGCAGATCAGGTCCCCCGGTAGCTCGCAGCCGACGCAGCGCGTGGGATAGAGCAGCTCGAGCGAGGCCTCCGCGGCCTCATGGGCGACCGCACCGGCAACCAAGCGCAGGTCAACGAGCCCGTGGTCTTCTTTGCTGTACCGAAGAAAAGACAAGGCGACCCCCATCCTTAACGGTTGGGGGTCGCCTTCGGTAAGGGATATGGTAGCACGGCCGGGGATGCGCCGCGATTTGCGGAGGGATTGTAGGCTGGGCTTCTTGGCATCTTGGCACCCTTCTGCGGCAGGGTGCCAGAGGGCACAAGGCGGCGTTTGAGACCGATTTCCGGCCTTTTTGCCCGTTGCCCCCCTTCTACAGCAGGGTGGCAGGGAGCCGCAACCCCGAGCTCTCGACAGGCGCCAAGGAAAGACGACCCTAGCCGCTACAGTTTGAGCGCGTCCTTGGGGCAGGCGTTCGCGCATTCGAGGCACAGGATGCACTCGGTGCCGTTCCTGCGGCGACGGGAATCATCAAGCATATCGACGTCCATGGGGCAAGCAGCGAGACACGCCTTGCACCCCACGCACTTGCCGTGGTCGCAGGTCACGCGCAGCCTGCTCATATACGCCGCGGGCTTCATGAGCGCTCCGACGGGACAAACGTACTTGCAGAAGGCGCGGTTGTCGCGCAGGGCCGCGGCAAGCGCGATACCGATTGCATAGTAGGCGGCGTTGCCGGCAATAAAAGCCGCGAACATAGCACGGTCGTTGAGGACGCCCGCGGCCATCCCCACGAGCACGAGCATGCAGGAGCCCGCGAGCACGATATAGCGGAGCATACCGAGGCCAGGCTTTCTGCCGGGGCTTTTCTTCCAGGGAAGGAGCTCAAGGAAGGCCGCCGTCCAACAGGCGTATCCGCACCAGCCTCGGCCAAAGACGACGGGGCCGGCAACCTTCGCGACGAGATAATGGATGGTCGCCCCCTCGAAGACCCCGAGGAAGAGGAAGTACCAGAATCCCTCGATCTGCATGTTCTCTCCGCGAATAAGCCCCAGGTAGACCAGCATATAGAGGCCAACGGCAAACATGCAGAACCTACGGGCCCCGCGATGGCCGGCCGCGAAGAGCGCCATCGCCACAGCAAGGCACGTACCGATGTAGGTGAAGTTAACGAGGTAGAAGATGTTGCCCAATCCGAGCCAAAGCCCAACGGCGACGGCCTCGAAGATAAGCCAGGTAACGACCGGGACCCGATAGCCGCGCGACATGCAGCCTCCCTCGAACGGACTTCTTACCGCCCTCCTGAAGCAGGGTATTAGGGCAGAAAAAACGGTGATTTGGACTGATAATCACGGATTTTGTTTCTTGGCGCCCTTCTATAGCAGAGCGCCAAGAAACCCGTGAAGCCTACGGCACCGAGAAAAACGCGCTCCCCAAGTCCCTCGCTACAACCCAAAGAGCTCGCAGGCGTTTCTCCACAGCGCGGCATACGTCCGCGCCGCCGGGGCGACGCCGGCCTCCTCGCGAACCTGGGCGATGAACGCCGCCGTGATGGCGACCATAGCCGGCTCGCACTCCTCGCCGCGCAGGGGGACGGGGGCCATGAAGGGGCAGTCGGTCTCGGAGAGTATCAGGTGCTCCGGGCAGAGGCGCAGTGCCTCGCGGATGTCCTCGGAACGCGAGAACGTGGCCGCGCCGCCAAAGGCGATTCGGCAGCCCAGCTGCTTGAAATCCTCCATGATGCGGGCATCGGAGGTGAAGCAGTGCAGGTCGCAGCCGGCCTCGGGGACGCCTTCCTCGCGCAGGACGCGCACCGCGAGGGCATGGGCCTCCCCTACCATGTCGTCCTCGCCGTCGCGGATATGGAGCTCCACGGGCAAATCGAGCTCGTGCGCGATCCTGAGCTGGCGGCGGAAGCACGCCTCCTGGGCCGCGGGGTCGACCTCGTTGTAGGGACCGAAGTCCAGGCCGATCTCGCCCACGCCCACGCAACGGGGGGAAGCAAGGAGCTCGCGCATGAGCGCCTCGGCGCGGTCGTCGAAGCACTCGGCGCCATAGGGGTGCGCCCCCGCGATGATGTGCACGTTGTCCAGGAGCTCGGGCGCGTCCCAACCATCAAAGGCGGGCGGCGCCCAGCCGGACCCCGCCGCCTCGGCGAGGCAATCGCGCGCAATGGCGATATGGGTGTCTAGGAAGCGGAAGAGCTCGTCGGCATCGGCCCACTTGCGCGGGAACTCGTCCACGGGGTCGATGGGCACGACGAGCAGCCGGACGCCAGCCAAGGCTGCGCGGGCGAGCGCGAGCGCGGGGTCGTGCCCGTGAAGGCTCCCCAGGTGGCCGTGGGTGTCGGCCACGGGGGCGAGAGGGCGGGGCAGCGGGCAGGCGCGCCCCTTGGAGTTGTGGAAGAGCTCGCCGTCGGCAAGCATCATCTGGTCGAGCACCTTGAGCCCGGACATCGCTACCTCCCCTTTCGGTATGCCCCGCAAGCAGCGGCCACCCAAGCAACGGCTTCGTGAACAGCACAAAGAAGACCGTACACCTCCCCCGCGCTACTGGGAAAGCGCGCCCTCCAGGCGGACGAAGTCCTCCGGCGAAAGCGTCTCGGCGCGAGCGGTCGGCGAAATCCCGCATGCCGCGAAAGCCGCGTCGAGCGCCGCCTTGTCGAAGCCGTTCGCTCCCATGGAGTTGCGGATCGTCTTCCTACGCTGGGCAAACGCCGCGTCGATGACCGCGGCAACGCGCGCGGCGCGGGCGGCGTCTATGGGCTCGCCCGTGACCGGGTCCGCCATAGGGGCGCGGTCGAGGCGCACGACCGCCGAGTCCACGTGGGGCGGCGGCATGAAATTACCAGGCCCCACCTCGAAGCGCCCCGTCGGGCGTGCGAGCAGGGCGAGCTTGGCCGTGTAGGCGCCGTAGGTCTTGTTGCCGGGGGCGGCGCAGATACGGTCGGCGACCTCGGCTTGGACCATGACGCAGGCACGCTCGAGGCTCGCGAATTCCTGGAAGAACTTGAGGATGAGCGTCGCCGCCACCTGGTAGGGCAGGTTGGCGACGAACTTGTTCGGCATGGTCGCCGAGTCGCCGTCCCTAAGTCCCAAGCCTGCGAGCGCGGCCTCCACGTCGGCGGGGCCCACGCGCAGGGCATCACCCATGATCAGGGCGAACTTCTCGGAGTCGTCCGCGCAGGTCTCGGCCAGGACCGCCTCGAGCTCGCGGTCCGCCTCGATGGAGCAGACCGCGCGGGCGCGGCCGAGCATGGCCACCGTGAGGGTGCCGATGCCCGGCCCCACCTCGAGCACCACGTCGTCGCCCGAGAGCTCTGCCAGGTTCACGATCTTGCCTATGACCTCGTCGTTCACGAGGAAGTTCTGCCCAAGCCTGTGCTTCGTCGCCATGCCAAAGCGCGCGAGCACGGCCTGGGTCTCGCGCGGGTTCGCGAGCCTCGAGTACGCCACGGCCGCCTACTTCGCCTGAGACGCGAGGCGCGGGAAGAGCGCGTCGCCCTTCGTGACCTCGACGCCGCCGGCCAGGCCGCCCCACTCGCAGGCGTGGGCGAGGTCGTCGGTCGACGCCTCCTCGGCGAGCGACATGCGGCGCAGGACCTCGGCCGAGGTCACGGGCATGAAGGGCGTGAAGAGGTGCGCGCAGATGCGGATGGACTCGAGCAGGTTCACGATGATGTCCTTGAGCTCACCGGCGCGGGCGGGGTCCTTGGCCACGGCCCAAGGCGCGGTGTCCTCGATGTAGTGGTTGGCGGCGTGAACGAGCTCCATCACGACGTCCTTGGCGCCCACGTAGTCCATCACGTCCATGCGCTCGGCGTAACGCGACTCGATGCCGGCCGCGATCGCGCGGAGCGGGTTGTCCTTCTCGGCCCAGGCGTCCTCGAGCTCGGGGGTCTTGCCGTCGAAGTACTTGGCGCTCATGTTGAGGGCGCGGGAGACCAGGTTGCCCCAGCTATTGGCCAGGTCGGCGTTGTAGACCTGCTCCATCCGCTCGAAGGAGATGGCGGAGTCCTCGCCGTGCGTCACGTCGGTCATGAAGTAGTAGCGGTAGCCTTCGACGCCCAAGAGGTCGACGACGTCCTGGGGCGCGATGGCGTTGCCGCGGGATTTGGACATCTTCTCGGCCTTGCCCGTCTCGGCGTTGCGCACGGTGAGGAAGCCGTGGGCAAAGACGTGCTCGGGCAGGGGCTCGCCCAGGGCCATGAGCATGGCGGGCCAGATGACGCAGTGGAAGCGGATGATGTCCTTGCCGACCACGTGGTACTGCGCGGGCCAGCGACGGGCGAGCTCGGCGCGGGCCTCGTCGGAGTCCACGCCGTAGCCCACGGCGGTCATGTAGTTCAGGAGCGCGTCGAACCACACGTAGGTGACGTGCTTGTCGTCGAACGGGACGGGGATGCCCCAGTCGAAGCTCGTGCGGGAGACGGAGAGGTCGGTAAGGCCGCCCTCGACGAAGCTGCGGACCTCGTTCATGCGGAAAGCCGGCTGCACGAAGTCGGGGTGCTCGTCGTAGAGCTTGAGCAGGCGGTCCTGGAACGCGGAGAGCTTGAAGAAGTATGACTCCTCCTGGACGCGCTCCAGCGGGCGGCCGCAGTCGGGGCAGAGGTGCTGGCCCTGGGTACCGTGCTCCTCGTCGGCCTTCTTGACCTGGTTCTCGGTGAAGTAGGTCTCCTCGGGAACGCAGTACCAGCCGTCGTAGCTGCCCTTATAGAGGTAGCCGGACTCCTTCATGCGCTCCCAGAGGTACTGCACGGCGCGGTACTGGCGCGGCTCGGTCGTGCGGATGAAGTCGTCGTTGGAAATCTCGAGCTGCTTCCAGAGGTCCTTGAAGAGCGGGGCCTGGGAGTCGCACCACTCCTGCGGGGTGGCGAAGCCGTGCTTGGCCGCGGCCTCGGCGACCTTCTCGCCGTGCTCGTCCATGCCGGTCAGGAACTTGACGTCGTAGCCGGCCGCACGGCGATAGCGTGCCTGCACGTCGCAGAGCATGGTGCAGTACGCGGTGCCCAGGTGAGGGGCGGCGTTGACGTAGTAGATAGGGGTGGTGATGAAGAAGGACGGCTTGTCTGCCACGGTTTTCTCCTCATGACGGAATAATGGCGATAACTTATTGATTGTACTCTGTTCTCATTTGACAGGCTTGGCGCCTGGCATGAAATTGTCACGAGGGAGGAAAGTTGACGCTCACGCAGCTCAGGTACGCCGTCGAGGTCGCCGATGCGGGGTCGATCACCGCCGCGGCCAAGCGCCTCTTCATCTCGCAGCCGAGCCTCTCCAAGGCCGTGGGCGAGCTCGAGGAGCAGATGGGCATCGCGATCTTTGACCGGTCGGCGCGCGGCGTGACGCTCACCGAGGAGGGCTCGCGCTTCCTCAGCTATGCGCGCCAGGTCGTGGAGCAGGCCGACCTGCTCGAGAGCCGGTACGTGCGCGACACGCCGGTAAGGCGCGTCTTCGCCGTGTCGAGCCAGCACTACGCCTTCGTGGTGAACGCCTTCGTCGAGCTCGTGCGCGAGGTCGGGCGGGAGCGCTACGAGTTCTCGCTGCGCGAGGGGACAACGCAAGGCATCATCGACGACGTGCGCCTGCAGCGCTCTGAGCTGGGCGTTATTTATCGGAGCCACTTCAACCGCGACGTCATCACCGAGGCGGTGCGCCGCGCGGAGCTACGCTTCGAGCCGCTCTTCTCGGCCACGCCCCACGTCTTCGTGAGCCGTCGCTCGCCGCTTGCCGGGCGCGAGAAGGTGACGCTCGCCGACCTGGCGCCCTACCCGCGCCTCACCTACGACCAGGGGATCCAGAACTCGTTCTATTTCTCCGAGGAGCTCCACGCGATCGAGCCGGCCGACAAGCAGATCGTGGTCACCGACCGCGCGACCCTGTTCAACCTGCTCATCGGCCTCGACGGCTACACCGTGAGCTCGGGCATCCTCTCTGAGGACCTCAACGGGACGGACATCGTGGCGGTCCCGCTAGAGTCCGACGAGGTGATGGAGGTCGGCTATCTGCAGCTCGCGGGGCGGCCGCTCTCCCGCGTGGCCACGCGCTACCTCGACCACCTGCGTACCTATATCGAGGGCTACCCGAAGCCTTAGGCGAACGTGGCACGACGATGCTCTGGCGCATTCGGGCTCTTCGTCACACGTCGCCGGGTTTTTCCGCGCGCTCGGGCCTTTCGTCACACGGTGTTTTGGCCGTTCTGGCTCCGCTGCTTTGCAAAAGCCCGGTTAGTGAATAAATATTCGAACTAGAACTACTCGCTAGAGCGAGATTTGCGTGTGACGAGGCAGCCGAATGTGCGTTGGAGTCCGTTTATGTGTGACGAAGCTCCCGAATGATCATGAATTCAGACAGTCCCATAGCCATAGGCTATAGGACTCAATAGATAACCGGTAGTTCCATATAGCTCAGGCATCCGCCAGACTGAATCGCGTCAAACGAATCGTCTGGAAGGAACCGCAATGCCATACACCCACAACGCTCCGTTCCGCTACGACGTCGTCGGCAGCTTTCTGCGCCCGGACGTCCTCAAGCAGGCCCGCGCCGACCACGCAGCGGGCTTGATCGATGATGCCCGGCTCAAGGTCGTCGAGGATGAGGCCATCCGCGACCTCGTAGCCAAACAGAAGGCCGCCGGCCTCCACGTCATCACCGACGGCGAGTTCCGCCGCAGCTACTGGCACCTCGACTTCATGTGGGGCCTGCAGGGCATCGAGCGTCGCACGTCTCGTACGGGCTACATGTTCCACGACGAGGAGACCACCGCAGACACCGCCGTCGTCACGGGCAAGATCTCCGGCGAGAACCACCCGTTCGTGGAGCACTTCAAGTTCGTGAAGGCCCTCGAGGAGGACGGCCAGGTCGCCCGCCAGACCATCCCCGCCCCCATCCAGACCTTCTCCGAGGTCACGCTCGACCGCTGCGACGGCCAGCAGGAGAGCCTGCGCGCCGTCTACCCGGACGATGAGCAGCTCATCGCCGACATCGCAGCCGCCTACCGCACCGTCATCGCCGACCTCTACGCCGCCGGCTGCCGCTCCATCCAGTTCGACGACTGCACCTGGGGCATCTACTGCGACACCGACTTCGTGGCCAAGACCGGCATGAAGCCCGTCGACATCCAGAAGGTCTCCGAGCTGGGCGTGCGCCTCAACAACCTCGCCATCGAGGGCAGGCCCGACGACCTCGTGATCAACACGCACGTCTGCCGCGGCAACTACCACTCCACCTACGCCTTCGCCGGCGGCTACGACCCCATCGCCCCCTACCTGTTCGCCAACGAGAACGTCGATGCCTTCTACCTGGAGTTCGACACGCCGCGCGCCGGCACCTTCGAGCCGCTCAAGTACGTGGCCGAGGGCAAGAAGGTCGTGCTTGGCCTCGTGACGTCCAAGCAGCCCGGCCTTGAGGACGAGGGGTTGCTCGAGAAGCGCATCCGTGAGGCAGCCAAGTACGTGCCGCTCGAGAACCTCTGTCTCTCCCCGCAGTGCGGCTTTGCCTCCTGCGAGTGCGGCAACAAGCTCACCGAGGAGGAGCAGTGGGCCAAGGTCGCGCTCGTGAAGCGCGTGGCCGAG
>ERZ808246.1283-NODE-1283-length-18418-cov-3.733649_pt1 | contig 18418 bp, 20 predicted proteins | sample MGYA00521083_ERZ808246 | MGnify/ENA primary metagenome ERZ808246 (study PRJEB31516, sample SAMN03275577) | gut metagenome | biome: mammalia-associated habitat; material: feces | host: Papio cynocephalus | place: Kenya | collected 2012-07-07 ... | reverse complement strand
TTGTTTAGACTTACGAGAATCTATGCTTAATCCACACGCTTTTGCAGGTGATCCAGTTTTTGGGGCAATATTGCCACTACGCTCGGAGTCAGCTCCTGAGGAGGGTGACACCGAGAAAATCACGTAGACGTGGAGACTGGGGATGCTCGAACACTTGTTCGGGTGTCCCCTCTTCTGTTATTACCCCATCCGAAAAGAAGAGCACACGGTTTGCCACATGACGAGCGAAACTCATCTCGTGGGTCACAACCACCATCGTCATGCCCTCGGCAGCCACCTCCTTCATCAGCTGCAACACCTCGCCCACCATCTCGGGGTCGAGCGCCGACGTAGGCTCGTCGAAGAGCATCAACTCCGGATTCATCGCCAGCGCACGGGCTATAGCCACTCGCTGCTTCTGTCCGCCCGAGAGACTGTCGGGGTAAGCCTTAGCCTTGTCGGCCAAGCCGATGCGCCGCAACAGCTCCCCCGCCCGCTCCGAAGCCTCCTCGCTGCTCATCTTGCCCAGCTCCACGGGAGCCAGCATGATGTTGCGGCGGATGGTGAGATGGGGGAAGAGATTGAACTGCTGAAACACCATGCCGATGCGCTGGCGCACCTCGGTGATGTCTACGCCCTGAGCGGTGATGTCCTTGCCGTCGAAGAGGATGCTACCGCTCGTGGGGCGCTCCAGCAGATTGAGCGAGCGCAGGAAGGTGCTCTTGCCGCAGCCCGATGGCCCGATGATGGCCACCACCTCGCCTCGCTTCACCTGGGTGGTAATGCCTCGTAGCACCCTGAAGGTGCCATATTGCTTGTGCAGGTTTTCTACCTGAATGATATTTTCTTCCATATCCTTGTTTTTTCTTACCTCAATCTATTTTTACAAAAAGCCTATGCTATCTTTTTAATATAAAGCCACAGCATTTATCGCTCGCCCTTACGCATGCGCTTCTCCAGTCGGCGCACGCCGCTGTAGAGCCCCATCACGATGAGCAGATAGATGGCTGCCACGATGCCCAGCGGGAGCATCGCCTCGTAGGTGATGCTGCGGATGATGTCGGAGCCCTTGGTGAGGTCTACCAGTCCGATGTAGCCGCTGATGGAGGTCTCCTTGAGCAGCGTGATGAGCTCGTTGCCCATGGCTGGCAGCACGTTCTTGAACGCCTGTGGCAGGATGATGAGGCGCATCGTGGTGGCATAGGAAAGGCCTAGGCTGCGACCTGCCTCCATCTGCCCTCTATCCACCGACATGATGCCCGAGCGGATGACCTCGGCGATATAGGCGGCGCTGTTCATTCCGAAGGCGATGACCGCCACCACCAGCTTGTTGACGTCGGCGGAGGCGAACACCACATAATAGATGATGAGCAGCTGCACCATCGTTGGCGTGCCACGGATGATGGTGAGATATACTTGGCAGAGGTCGTTGAGCACGCGATGGGTGCCCTGGCGGTCATGGGTGGCCCGGATGATGGCTATCAGCGTGCCCAGAGCCACCGAGAGGATGATGGCGAAGAGGGTGATGATGAGCGTGTTGCAGAGACCCGTGAGCAGATATTGATAGCGGCCGTCGGTGACGAAGCACGACTTAAACTTGTCCACCAAGCCTTCCTGCTGCGAACCTGCCGCAATGGCCTCGCCCCGGTCGGTTACCACCACCTGTTTCACCTGGGTGTAGATGTTGCTGAAATTGATGTTCTTCTGGCGCTCAGGGGTCACGGTGATGCCTGCGATGCCAGCATCCGCCTTGCCCGTCTGCACCGAGGTGATGATGGCGTCAAACTCCATGTCGACGATCTCCACATCGGCACCCAGCTCGTCGCCGATGGCATGGGCCACGTCTACGTCGATGCCCACTATCTTGCCCGCCTTGTAATATTCGAAAGGCTCAAAGGTAGCGTTGGTGGCAAAGCGAATCTTCTTGCCCAAGCCCGACTTGCCGTCGCTCCCACGCCACTGATAGGCCACCGTCTGATGTTTCACCATGTGGCGATAGACGATAGAGTCGATGACGCCGCTAGCCTGCAATTTCTTGATGGCTTGGTTCACATCGCTGAGCAGGGCATCGTTGCCCTTCGCTACACAGATGGCCAGCCCCGACTCGTCGAAAGCCTGTGGCAGGATGTAGAGCGAGGGGTTCACACGCTGAAAGGCCTTGGCAGGAGCTTCGTCGGTCATCATGCAGTCTATCTTGCCCTGGCGCAGGGCTTGCACGGCATCGGCTCCCTTGGTGAATCGCTCCACACGGGTGCCCTCGCCCTTCTTCTCCAGCTCGGTGCTGAGCACGTCGCTCGTGGTGCCGAGCTGCACGCCTATCACTGCTCCCCGAAGGTCGGACAATTGGCGTATCCGCCTCCTGCCCTCGTCGCCATGGTGGCACGAGAGCAGCATCAGGCAACCCATCAACATCAACAATATCTTTTTCATTATCAACTATTTAATATATTTTACTTCAAGTATATATTTTCCATCTGTATGGTGATACGGGCTGAAAGCCAATCCCCCCTGGGCGAGCCTATCCCTCATGAGGGAATCCCTTGGCAAGACCTCCCTCGCTGGTTTCCTTGTAGAGCGAAGGCAGGTCGTGACCAGTCTGTCTCATCACCTCCACCACTCGGTCGAACGACACACTGTGGTGGCCATCCGAGAAGGAGGCGTAGAGGTCGGCGTCGAGGGCACGTGCCGCAGCAAAGGCGTTGCGCTCGATGCAAGGTATCTGAACCAGTCCGCACACAGGGTCGCAGGTCATTCCCAAGTGGTGCTCCAGTCCCATCTCGGCGGCATACTCCACCTGTGCAGGGCTTCCACCGAAGAGCTGGCAGGCAGCTGCCGAGGCCATCGCGCAAGCTACGCCCACCTCGCCCTGGCAACCCACGTCGGCACCGCTGATGGAGGCATTCTGCTTCACGATGTTGCCCACCAGTCCAGCCGTGGCAAGGGCGCGAAGAATGCGCTGCTCGCTCATGTCGTGGGAGTTTTGCATGTGATAGAGCACAGCTGGCAACACGCCGCAAGCCCCGCAGGTGGGAGCGGTGACGATGGTGCCGCCCGAGGCGTTCTCCTCGCTCACGGCAAGGGCGTAGGCATACACCAGTCCGCGGCTCTGCAGCGATGCCCTGTAGCCCTTCGCCTTGATATAATAAGTGGCGGCCTTGCGCTGCAACTTGAGCGGTCCAGGCAGCACGCCCTCGTGGTCGAGCCCATTGCGGATGCTCTGCTTCATCGTCTGCCACACCATGTCGAGATAATCCCAGAGGTCGGACGACTCACATTTCTCCACATACTCCCAGTATTGTCGGCCGTTGTCGTAGCACCATTGCTTGATGGCCCCCAGCGTATTCAGGTCGTACACATCCTTGGCTCCCAGTTCGTCGTGGCCAGCCGAGCCGTCGGAGAGCGCGCCGCCACCGATGCTATAAACCACCCACTCGTCGATGACATCGCCGTTGAGATCCTTGCCCACAAACTTCATTCCATTGGGATGGTAAGGCAGGAACACCTGTGGTTTCCAGATGATGTTCACCGCCTTGTGGGGCGAGAGCACCTCCTCGATGGCCACGTCGGTCATGTGTCCCTTGCCCGTGGCAGCCAAACTTCCATACAGCGTCACCTCGTAGGATGCCGCATTGGCACATCGCTCCAGGAAGAGCTTGGCGGCACGTTGCGGCCCCATCGTATGACTGCTTGAGGGGCCCTTACCCACTCTATATAATTCCTTCAATGATTTCATAATTCTCTTTTCTCTCGTAAATAAAATTCGTAATAAAGCATTACTTCACCTGCGTCGCTTTCAAGATGATGACATCGGTGAGCGGACGGTCGTTGTTGTCTTTGTTGGTAGCCACGTTCTGAATCTTGTTTACCACGTCCATGCCCTTCAGCACCTCGCCAAACACGGTATATCCGTTGTCCAGGTGGGGCACGCCGCCATGCTTGATGTATCCCTGCTGCAACTGCTCCGAAGGGATGGCATAGTCCTTGCCCTCACGCTTCTGCTTCTCCACGTAGTATTCCATCTGCCTAGGGGAGAAATTCCTGCCCCAAGTGATGTAGAAATTGGTGGAAGCCGATGCCTTGGTAGGGTTCTCGTCGTCGCCCTCGCGAGCGGCGCAGAGCTGTCCACGCTTATGATAATATCGGGGATAGAGTATTTCGGCTGGCACGGTATAATCGAGGTCGAAAAGCTCCACCTTGCCCGGCGTCACCTTGCGGCAAGAGAAGTCGCCGCCCTGAATCATGAAGTTCTTGATGACACGCTGGAAGATGCATCCGTCGTAATAGCCCTCGTTGACGAGCTTGAGGTAGTTGTCCCGATGATGGGGCGTGTCGTTGTAGAGCGCCAACAGGATGTCGCCCATGGTGGTGTGCAACAATACCTGATGGCAGGTTGGGTCGTGGGGCGTTTCCCAGGCGAGCAGCGAGTCGGGCTCCGAGGGCACGGTGCCCTCCGCCTTGTTCTGTGTGTCTTCGGCCTGCGCCCATGTCGTGGTAGGCAGGGCAATCAGCGAGAAGGCCAAAAGTGTAAATATCTTCTTCATTTTTGTAAAATTTTACAGCATTTTAAGTTATCGTTTGCAAAGATAATGATTTTATTCTAAAAAGATGGAATTTTATTCCGAAAAGATGAACGCATCTCGCACTTTCTTTATATCTTTGCCGACAAATGAAAAAAACATCGATATTATTAAAGATAAAACGATTGAAGGATATATAAAATAAGATATGACAAAAAAGATATATAGCATTTTATTCCTCCTTGCCCTGCTGCCCCTGTCGACAAGGGCTCAGCAGCAAGTGAACTTCGGACCGCTCCACAGTGCCGACAGTCCGAGGGAAGACTGGATTCTGCCTGGCGACACCGTGATAGATGCCGGACAGCCCAAGATATACACGGGCAAGCCGATGAAGAACCCTACCGTTCCTTCACTCGCCCGTCCGTCGGCAGCAGTCCCATCGCTCGCCGCCACATCCTTGACAGCCATGCAAGACTCCACCTATTATAACAATCCCATCAGCAACCTGACCAACTCGTGGGCTTCGCCCCTCGACTACGGTTACGGCTGGGGGCTCCACAAGGGTCTCAACCTCTCGGTAGACCTCTCTGCCTTCGCCACTTTCGGCAAGCATGTGCCCTACCGCAGCGGCTTCACGCAGACCATCAACGCCACCTACCTCGCTCCTATCACCAAGGACAACAAGCTGTGGATGGCACTGGGCGGCTATATGAACAACGTGAACTATGGCGGCGACAGCTACCACGACGGCGGCATCTACGGCATCCTGGGCTACAAGATAAACGACCACTGGGATGCCTACGTATACGGCCAGCTGAGCATCGCCAACAATTACAATTCGCTCTGGGGCAGATACCCCGGCTATTACGGTGCATGGGGCTACGGCATGTATCCTTGGGGCATGGGCTGCGGCATCATGCCGGGAGGCTACGGCATGTGCGTGCCGGGAGCCAACGTGCTGGGAGCGGGCATCAGATACACCAACACCCGCAAGACCTTCTCGCTAGGCATCAACGTAGAGGGTGTGTGGTACGACAACAAGACGCCCTCCTACTTCAAGCAATATGACTATCCCGTGCCTCCTGCACCTGGGAAATAAGCTCTATACCAAACATACTATTTGAAATAAAGATAAAATGGAAATGGCAACTCCCGATTTCTCGGGGGCTGCCATTTTTTCATTTTTGCATGTTTGTTATATTGATTTCGTAGTAATAGTTGTTTATATTAAAATATATCCATTTAAAATCCAATCTCATCTTTAAAATAATCATCTTTAGAATAATCATTCCGCCAAGATTTGAACGATGCGCTCAGCCGAGCGACCATCCCATCTATCCGGTATCCCAGCCTTCTTCCATTCTCCGTTCAAGAGTTTCTGCATCGTGGTCTTGAGCAGCTCGGGGTCTTCCGCCACCAATTCGTTGGTGCCCACCTTCACGGTCTCGATATGCTCGGTGTAGCTATTGAGCGTGATGCAAGGCACGCCGTTGAAGGTTGCCTCCTCAGCCACATTGCCCGAATCGGTAATCACACCCTTGGCATGAGCCGTGAGATAGCCGAAGTCGAGATAGTCGAGCGGCTGAACCACCTGGATACCAGACTGATGATCGGCCTCGTCCTGATAAGCCTTGAAGGCGAGCACGAAGCCCAAGGCCTTGCCTCGCAGCGGAGCCACCACCTTGATGCCTGCCTGGCGAGCCACGCCGTCGATTGCCGAGATGAGCGTCTTCATCTCCTCGATGTTGTTGACGATGGTCTTGCGGTTGAGCGTGAGCACCAGATACTCGCCCTCCTTCAGATGGTTCTCGTCCATCATGGCAGGACGCTTCATGCGGCTCTGCAGGTATCGGATGTTGTCGATGAGCACGTTGCCCACCATATATACCTTGGAGAGCTCGGCGCCCTCCTTGTTGGCGATGCTGCTGTTGGAGATGCCCGCCGTGAAGAGGATGTCTGACAAGCCGTCTATCACGAGGCGGTTGATTTCCTTAGGCATCGTGATGTCGAAACTGCGAGTGCCCGCCGCGATGTGGGCAAGCTTCACGCCCTGCTTCTTGGTGACGATGGCAACGGCCATGGTAGAAGCCAAGTCGTCTACTACGATCACCACGTCGGTAGGGTTCTGCTTCAGATAATGCTCAAACTGCGACATCACCTGTCCGGTGAGCTCGTTCATGTTGGCGCAATCCACGCCCAGGTACACATCGGTGTGCTGGATGTCGAGGTCGTCGAAGATGGTCGACTCCAGCGTAGGGTCGTCTTCCCTACCCGTATACACCAGTTTGTACTCCAGTGCCTCGCCCGCCTTCTGGGCGTTGCGAATGGCTCTTATCACGGGTGCCACCTTGATGAAGTTGGGGCGTGCACCTGCAACGATACAGATTTTCTTGTTCATAATATTGTACGGTTTTATCCCTATATTTTATTCAGTTCTATTCTTATAAAATTCCGCTTTTATTTAAAAGATTTTCGACTCCACTTTTATCCCTTGAAAAGGTCCTTGATTCCACCGATGGCTCCCATCAGGTTGGTAGCCTCGTAAGGCAGGTAAACCACCTTGTTGTCCTTGCCCTGAGCCACCTCTTGCATCATGCTGATATACTTCTGCGCCAAGAGATAGTTGGCAGGATTGGTGCTCTGTCCCACCGCCTCGGTAATCTTCTGGATGGCGATGGCCTCTGCCTCAGCCTTGCGGATGCGAGCCGTAGCCTCACCCTCGGCGTTGAGGATGGCCTGCTGCTTGGCTGCCTCCGCCTTGTTTACGATGGCAGCCTTCTCACCCTCTGAGAGTAGGCGTTGCTTCTCCTTCTCGCCCTCCGAGGTGAGGATGGTGGCACGCTTGTTGCGCTCTGCCTGCATCTGTTTCTCCATCGCCTGGAGCACGCTCTCAGGAGGCGTGATGTCTTGCAGCTCCACGCGGTTCACCTTGATGCCCCACTTGTTGGTGGCGTCGTCGAGCACGGAGCGCAACTTGGTATTGATGGTGTCGCGCGAGGTGAGCGTCTGGTCGAGCTCCATCTCGCCGATGATGTTACGCAGGGTGGTCTGTGTCAACTTCTCGATGGCGTTGGGCAGGTTGTTGATTTCATACACGCTCTTAAACGGGTCCACTATCTGGAAATAGAGCAGCGCATTGATTTGCATCTGTATATTATCCTTGGTGATGACGTTCTGACGGTCGAAATCATAAACCTGTTCCCTCAGGTCGATGCTGTTGGTATAGGTGTATCTGCCGCCTCTCATCGCCACGATGTCCTTGGCATGGTCGATGAACGGGATGATGATGTTGATGCCCGGTTTCAGCGTGGCATAATATCTACCCAGACGCTCGATGATTTTGGTCTCGCTCTGCGGGATGATGACGATGGTCTTCTTGACCACCACGAGTGCAAGTACTACTATAACGATGAGTACGTAAATTCCTATGTTCATGATGTTTACGGTATTAAGTGTTTAATGTTGATTTACGATTGTGTCATGGGGGAAAATCAAAGTGGAAGCCTCTCTAGAGCCGCTCCACCTTGAGGATGATAGACTCATGCCCGAGCACTCGCACACGTTCGCCCTGGGCGATGTCGCCGGTAGCTCCGGGAGCCTCTGCCTTCCAGTCGTCGCCGTCGAGTTTCACCCTGCCGTATCCGCCAGCCACGATGGTCTGGGAAACCTCCCCCACCTGTCCGGCAAGCGCATCGGCATTGCTCTTTCTGTCGTCAGCCCCCCGGCGAATGGCGGCCACCAGCCGAGGCCGAATCAGCCAAATGCTAAGGATGGAGCATACAGCCCACACCACGACTTGCAACCAGAAGGCTGCACCAGCCACTGCCACAGGTATGCTCACGAGCGCACCGATGGCGAAACATGTGACGTAGAAATCGCCCGAAGACAATTCCAAGATGAGGCATACGAACATCACTACTGTCCATATAAGCCATAGATTCTGAGAAATATACTCCATCATAGTCTTATCGTTTTTATTGGGTTATTTCCTGCGAGTAGTCTTCTTGGCAGTAGACTTCTTGGCGGTAGTTTTCTTCTTGGTAGAAGTGGAAGCCGTAGCAGTCTTGTTGGTGGTAGCCTCCGCCTGAGGATGGTAATACTTCAAGGCAGTAGGCATCGCCTTCTCCAGGGCAGCGATACGCTTGGCATCCGAAGGGTGGTCGCTGAAGATGTCGCTCTGGTTGCTGCTTGAGCCCTGCTGCATGCGCTTCCAGAACGGAATGGCCTGCTGAGGGTCGTAACCCGCCATGGCTGCGAAAATGAGTCCCATGTAGTCGGCCTCGGTCTCGTTGTCGCGCGAATACTTGAGGTTGCGGAAGGAGAAATATTGTCCTGCCACGGCACTCGCCACGTTGCCCACGCCGTTGCCCACGGTCTGGTTGAGCACGGTGCCTAGGATGCTGGTGCCCGTCTGCTGGTTCTGTTGCTTGGTGAGCTGCTCGGCGCTATGCTTTGCCACTGCATGGGCTATCTCGTGCCCCAGCACAATGGCGAGGGCAGTCTCGTTCTGTGTATAAGGCAGCAATCCCTCATATACCACAATCTTGCCGCCAGGCATGCAGAAGGCGTTGGCGCTCTTGTCTTGCACGAGGTTGAACTCCCAAGAGTAGTTCTTCACGTCGGCCGCATAGCCATTTTCCTTCAAGTAGGTCTCCACGGCATTTGCAAGTCGGCGTCCCACACGTTGCACCATCGCCGTATTGGCGGCGTTGGTCGATTTCTTGGCAGATGCCATGTACTTGGTATACTCTTGGTTGGAGAGGCTGAGCACTTGCTCATCCGACACGGAGATGCGATGAGTACGACCCGTGAGAGGAACGGTCTGGGTGGTACCGCATGAAGACAGCACGAGGGCTGTCGCAAATGAAAGAACTAAAAACTTAACCTTTTTCATCTTACTTATTTTAATTAACTTACTTTTCGCTACTTACAGCCTTAATTACTGCAAAATTACGATTTCTAGCCGAAACCACCAAATAAAATTGAAAGAATTTCTAAAAAATAGCGATGAAATCAAAAAAAATCAGTATCTTTGCAAAGAAAAATATTAAAACTCAATTATGGGACTATTCGGATTATTCAGCAACAAGAAGAAAGAAACTCTCGACAAAGGTCTCGAAAAGACCAAGGAGAGCGTGTTTGGTAAACTCGCCCGCGCCGTGGCTGGCAAGTCTACCGTTGATGACGATGTGCTCGACGACCTGGAGGAGGTGCTCATCACCTCAGACGTGGGCGTGGAGACTACGGTGAAGATTATCCACCGAATCGAAGAACGTGTGGCTCGCGACAAGTATGTGTCTACGAGCGAACTCAACCATATCCTGCGCGAAGAAATCGCCAACCACCTCTCGGAGAACCACTCCGACGACCTCGCCGACTGGGATCTCCCTTCCGACCACAAGCCTTACGTCATCCTCGTGGTAGGCGTAAACGGCGTGGGCAAGACCACCACCATCGGCAAGCTCGCCTACCAATTCAAGAAGGCGGGCAAGAAAGTGTATCTCGGGGCAGCCGACACCTTCCGAGCCGCTGCCGTAGAGCAGATTAGCATCTGGGGCGAGCGCGTGGGCGTGCCTGTGGTGAAGCAGCAGATGGGAAGCGACCCTGCCAGCGTGGCTTTCGACACCCTGCAGAGCGCCAAGGCCAACGACGCCGACGTGGTGCTCATCGACACAGCTGGCCGACTGCACAACAAGGTGAACCTGATGAACGAGCTCAAGAAAATCAAGGAAGTGATGAAGAAGGTGTTGCCTGAGGCTCCGGACGAGGTGATGCTCGTGCTCGACGGAAGCACGGGACAGAACGCCTTCGAGCAGGCCAAGCAGTTCTCTGCCGTCACCAACATCTCATCGCTCGCCATCACCAAGCTCGACGGCACAGCCAAGGGTGGCGTGGTCATCGGCATCAGCGACCAGCTCAAGGTGCCTGTGAAATACATCGGACTGGGCGAAGGCATAGAAGATCTGCAGCTCTTCAACAAGAAAGAATTCGTAGACTCACTCTTTAAAAATTAGAATTCGTAGACTCACTTTTTAAGAATTAAATGAAAAAGAACCAAATAGACATCATAACCATGGGCTGCTCGAAAAACCTCGTAGACAGCGAGCTGCTCATGAAACAATTCGAGGCCAACGGTTACCACTGTGTTCACGACCCTAAGCGACCACAGGGCGAGATAGCCGTCATCAATACATGCGGTTTCATCGAGGATGCCAAGCAAGAGAGCATCGACACCATCCTGGAGTTCATACAAGCCAAGGAGGAAGGCCATCTGCGCAAACTCTACGTGATGGGCTGTCTCTCGCAGCGATACCAAAAGGAACTGGAGGAAGAAATGCCTGAGGTAGACAAGTTTTACGGCAAGTTCAACTACAAGCAGCTGCTACAGGAGCTGGGCAAGGCCGACGTGGCTTCATGCGACGGCAAGCGACACCTCACCACTCCACACCATTACGCCTACATCAAGATAGCCGAGGGCTGCGACCGCCACTGCGCCTACTGCGCCATCCCTATCATCACCGGCAAGCACATCTCGCGCCCCAAGGAGGAAATTCTGCAAGAGGTGCGCGACCTCGTGGCCGACGGCGTGAAGGAATTCCAAATCATCGCACAGGAACTCACCTACTATGGCGTGGACATCGACGGCAAGCACCATATCACCGAGCTCATCAGCGAAATGGCCGACATCCCTGGCGTGAAATGGATTCGCCTGCACTATGCCTACCCTAACCAGTTTCCGATGGACTTGCTCGACGTGATGCGCGAGAAGCCCAACGTTTGCAAATATCTCGACATCGCCCTGCAGCACATCAGCGACCACATGCTCACACGCATGCATCGCCACGTGACCAAACAGGAAACCATCGACCTGCTGAAGGCCATCCGAGAGCGCGTGCCGGGCATCCACATCCGCACCACCCTGATGGTGGGATTCCCAGGCGAGACCGACGAAGATTTCCACGAGCTGCTCGACTTCGTGCGCGAACAGCGATTTGAGCGCATGGGTGCCTTCGCCTACTCAGAAGAAGAAGGAACCTACAGTGCCACCCACTACGAAGACGACGTGCCGCAAGAGGTGAAGCAACGCCGACTCGACGAGCTCATGATTCTGCAGCAAGACATCAGTGCCGAGGTGGAGGCCGACAAGGTGGGAAAGACCATGACCGTAGTCATCGACCGCAAGGAAGGTGAATATTACATTGGTCGCAGCGAATTCTGTTCACCAGAGGTAGACCCGGAGGTGCTCATCCGTGCCGACGAAAAGCAACTGCGCGTGGGCCACTTCTATCAGGTGAAAATCACCCAGAGCGAGGAATTCGACCTCTACGGCACGGTGGTGAAATAAGCTATGCTCCACCCTTTTCGGTAAGAAAGCTATGTTACACCCTTTCGATAATCAATAGGAAAGCATTCTATATGAACAACAAAGAATATATCGCCGAGCTAGCCCAGCAGACAGGCTATTCGCAGGAAGACACCCAGAGATTGGTGCGCAAGGTAATCGACGCCATGATCGCCGAGTTTGAGGATGGAGAGACCGTTTCCATCCCCAACTTTGGTACGTTCGAGGTGAAGAAGCGCCTGGAGCGTGTCGTGGTGAACCCTACCACCAAGAAGCGCCAATTGGTACCGCCAAAGCTCGTGTTAGGTTTCCGCCCTGTGGCTTCGGTGAAAGAGAAACTTAAAAATGGAGGCGAAGAGTAATGAGCAAGTTTAGTTTGAACAGTCTGGGCAAGGCACTCTCCGAGAAGAGCGGCTTGACCCCTGTGGAGGCAGAGCTCTTCATCCGCAAGATGTTTGATGTCTGCAACCAAGGTCTCGACCAAGACAAGCTGGTGAAGATAAAATGGCTAGGCACCTTCAAGGTACAGGCTGTGAAAGACCGTGAGAGCATCAATGTGAACACGGGCGAGCGCATCGTCATCGAAGGCAGAGACAAGCTTTCGTTCACCCCCGACAACATCCTCAAGGAAATAGTCAACAAGCCTTTCGCACAGTTTGAGACCGTCGTGGTGAACGACGGCGTAGACTTCTATGCCATCGACAAGAAATTCGACGAGGAGGAGAATGAAGAAGCTAAGGACGAGATAAAGGAAGAAGCTAAGGACGAAATACGCTCTATCGCTGAAGAGACAGCTAGCCAAGCTATCGAGGAAACGAGTAATACTGTCGAAGAGGCTACAGGGGTTTCGGCGGATTTGCAATCCGACGAGCAAGCAAGCTTGAACCAGCCAAGTTCAGCCGAGCCTGCCAGCGAAGTAATCGACTTCCTCGAAACAAAAGCCCCATCCAAGCCAAGCTCAGATGTAATAATTATAGGTGAAAATCAGCCAGAAGACCCAGACCTTGAGCATGAGGATCCAACTTCCGACAGTCATCACCTGCTCATTCCTCGCTACATGGTTGTGGCGGCGAGCATCGTCGTGGTAGCTCTGATAGCCGGCATGGGATGGTTTGCCTTCAACTACGGCAAGATGGCAGCCCAGCGCGACGATCTCGCCATGCAGCTCAACAAATATCATCATGCCCCGGCTCCCAAGCCTTCCCCTGCCAAGCCTTCGGCACGAGCACAAATGAGCCAGGAGCAACTTATGCGCCAGAAAGCCATCGAGGATAGCATCAGAATGGTACAAGCAAGCGAGGCTGTAAAGACTGCAGAAAAATCAGACAACGCCGAGGCTGCAAAACAAGCCTCAAGCCAGTCTGCTGCCGAGGCGAAGACCAAGCAAGCTGCTTCAACGTCTAGCAAATACGACAGCGATGAAAGGATTCGTACTGGAGCTTATCGCATCACGGGCGTAGCGGATGTCGTAACTGTGAAGGCAGGCCAAAGCATCGAGAACATCAGTAAGCGTTATCTCGGTCCAGGCATGGAATGCTATGTAGAGGCCATCAACGGCACAACGACCGTCAAGGAAGGACAGAAAATCAAGATTCCTAAACTTGAACTAAAGAAGAAGAAATAACTTCCACCCATTAAATGATAGAGGCTGGGCTATAAGCTCGGCCTCTTTTTATTTGAAAAAGCGCAATAAGCAAATATTTACACATTCTACGAAGAGTAGAAATCATTGATTTCCACCGTCACGGCTCCCCCAGATACTCGTAAATGCACGCTACCATGTTGGGCGAGAAATACTGGCTGTGCTTGTTGTATCCCAAAAGCAGCAACTTATCCCAAAGCTCGGTGTTGCAACGTATCCATGCCATGAGATGATGCCGGGCCACGTTCTTGTCTTCTGTCAAGGGAAAATAACGGCAGGCTAGCTCCAGCTTACCTACCATTTGCGATGATTGTTTCTCGATTTTCATTGTGTATTCATTTTATAAAAAAGATGTAGTTATGTTTACAGAGCCAAAGATACCCAAAAAGAGTGACATCAGTGCCACACTTTTCTTGTTATATACCATAATTTATAAATAGGTAATCTATCACTTACCATCATCTATCAAAGACTGGAGCTTCCAGGCATTGAACGACGGACAGCATTTCTGCATACCCGGCAAATCTCGATGTCCCAATACGGTACGGATGCTAGGAAATCGATGGCGCAGATCGCAGATGAGCCGTTTCATCGCCTCCTTCTGTGCAGGTGTCCGGGTGTCGGCGATGCAGCCGTTCTCGTTCAGACCGCCCTCATAACAGATGCCGATGGAGTGACCGTTCCAGCCCCTGGCGTGGGAGCCCATGCGCTCTATCGGGCGACAAGGGTGGATGATGCCATCCAGCGTGATATAGTAATGGTAGCCGATGTCAGTCCATCCGTTCACCTCCACGTGGTCGTGGCGCAACTGCTCCAGCGTATATCGGCGGTTGCAACGCGATGCACTACAGTGCATCACTATCATGTTGATCTTTCTCATCCTCGCCTCCTCCCTAGCGACACGAAGTCACACCCAATGTGCCAAGAACGGCGGTTAACACTGTTATCAAGAACTTGCCGGCTACATATATATACCTAAAAAATAACGGACGATCTTCCCAGACCATCCGTTACGTCTTAACCGCTGTTAAGTATTACTTTTAAATTTACCTTTTGAATATCTTTTGCGAACTTTTATACATTCATTACTTAGTTATTCTAAACCAATCTACGTCTATCCAACCACGATTGGTCTTACCAGCAGGCTCTTTGGCAACGAAGCCTAACTTGGCTCCTATCCACTTGCCCTCTTTCATCGTGAACTCCTCGCCCACCTTCTCGTATTTCTTGCCATCTTTACTGAAAAAAAACTGCATCTTACCTGCTTTTACAACCATGCGCATATACACAGCTTCGTGGGTGGCAGGCTGATAATCTATCTTATCAACGGAAGTTGGCTTCAATGTTTCTAGAACATTTACCTTTTCCGTGCCCTCCTTGTCTGCTTTTTCACAGGTGATTTGTTGGAGCTCAAACTTGTCTCCTACTCTTTTCACCACCAATGCCGAATAATCTAGTCCCATCATGATGATGCCGCCCATCTGATTTTGGTCCTTGGCGGTTAGTTCCAGTTTGGCGGTTGCCGTAAAGTTGTCGGCAGGTGTCTTCTGAAGTAAAAGATTAGGCGTATGCCAGATGGTCTCGTCGCTCTTGTTGGTATAGATGCGAAATTTACCCATGGCCGTAGGCATGCCATACCATTGTTGGTAGTTAGCGTGCCACTGCCACTGCATTCCAAGCTTTGACTCGTTGAACTCATCACTCTCAACCGGGTTCATGTTAACGTGGCTACTAGCCATAGGCATCTTGTAGGTCTCGTAGGGCTCACCACAATAGCCCTTGGCGGGTACCTTGCCCATCACTGGCCAATTGTCTTTCCAGATGACTGGCTGCAGATGAACAACTCTTCCGTAAGCGTCCTTGTCCTGGAAATGCAGGAACCAGTCTTCACCATATTTTGTGTGGACCCATCCACCTTGATGAGGCCCGTTTATTTTCGACTTACCTTGAGCCAGCACTTTCATTGCCTCGTAAGGTCCGTATGGCGACTTGGCTCTCATAGCAACTTGAAAACCGGTAGGAACACCGCCTGCAGGAAACATCACCCAGTACCACCCATTTCGTTTGTAGAACTTAGGGCCTTCACAGGTGCGATATTCCGTGCCATTACCATCAAACACGATGACGGGGTCACTTATAGCCTTGGTGCCTTCGGCATTGAGTTCTCTTACTGTGATGACTGAAGCAAAGCGATTTCTGGAATTAGCCCATCCATTCACAAGATACACCCTTCCATCCTCGTCCCACAAAGGTGAAGTATCTATCATGCCTTTGCCGGGAATTACACACACAGGCTCACCCCACTTGCCAGCAGGATTCTTTGTCTTTACCATGAAAACGCCATAATCCGGATCGCCCCAGTAGATGTAGAATTCTCCATTGTGGTAGCTGATGCAAGGAGCCCATACGCCATTGCCATGCGAAGGCATGTCAAACTCTCGCTCTGGTTGAAGCTTTTCTATTGCGTGTCCAACCAACTCCCAATTAACCAAATCTTTACTATGAAGAATTGGAAGTCCAGGGATGCAGTTAAAGCTGCTGGCAGTCATATAATAATCGTCACCGACACACACGACATCTGGGTCGCTATAGTCTGCGTTTATGACAGGGTTTTTGTACATTCCATTTCCTAGGTCTGGATTCCAGACCTGCGACACGTATGGTTGTTTACTCAAAGCCACCCCTGTCTTTGTGAGAGGCTTTTGTGCCAATATAGCAATGTCCGAAAATATAAACATCGCTAATAACATTTTAGTTTTCATTGTTTTTGAAGATTTGTTTGTTAAGTATTATTTTGTTTATTCGTTTACATACTTGGACAAGATTAGTGGAGCGGTGCATCTTCCGAAGGCTTGCCCGGAAGCACTCTAAGATGATAGCGATTGCCATCATATTCCACACGCATGATGTTGTTTCGGTCAACCTTCATCTTGATATCCGATGTTTTCAAGTGTTCAGCCAGGGCAAGGGCCACATGCCCCATTGTACGACGCAAATTCAACTCGATACAATCCACTACCCCATATCCCATTTTTGTGGCTTCGGAAAATTGAGAGTTTTCATCCCTGCTGCATATCATCATATCTACTCCAAGAGGACCGCTATAGATGTCCTTCAGCACTGGTTCCAACACGTCGATGATACGTTGGCGGATGTTTTCAAGTTGTAATCTGTCTATGAAGCTTGCCAACATCTCAATCTTGTCTTCCTCAGACGCCAAGACGTTGCCTGAATAGGCGTTCTTGATGGTGTCGAAGAGAGAGAGGCCACGATAAACCATCTTGCCGTCACGCATTTCAAACTCCATACCGAAATCTTTCACCTTATTATAATAGGGTTCCACAGTTACACCGCCCTGGCGGAAGATAATGTTACCCATCCAACGTTCAAATGTAGGATAGCCACCTCCGGTACGGAAATCTTCGGCAGAAACATATTTCACTCCCCTGCCACTACTGCTCCAAGGAGCCTTGATGACGACGTTGCCCCAACTACGGATGAGATCTTTTACATGAGCCAACTCTGTAACATATTCCACACCACGTTGCAGGTGCTTGGCAGTCCATTCACGACTACTAAGCTCGCGCATCTTATTTAATATACCATCCGTAGGCAACATGATCTCAGCTACGCCAAGACGTTCTAGTTCTCCTTTCAAACTGAAATCCCATCCCCAAGGATGTACCGAATCGAGAAATTGAGTGTCGAGTAAATGTTGTAGTTGGATCTTGGTGATGAACTCCACCTTGTCGGCGAGTTTAAAACCTAAATGGCGCACCTTGTCATATGCGTTGTCGATGTCATCAACAAGCACTAAATCGCCCTCTTCTGCCCAAAGCGCAGGTATGAAGGCTAAATCACTCCTGAGCTGTCGTCCTGCATGAGGAGCTGTAAACTGTCGTAAGTTTGAGGCCAAAGCCAAATCGTGTTCCGGATTGAAGATATGTAGTTTCATGCTGCAAAGATATAAAGAAAAAGTGAGAAAAATCGCATAAAATGGCAAGTTTTGCTTAGACAAGTGCTAAATAATGAAAAAAAAGTTAGTTTTTGCTATCTAGAGTTTGCAAATTAGAAATATTTAATTACCTTTGCACTAGAAAAAACAAATAAGAAACAAACGACAACTCATGGAAGAAGCATTCTTCAGAACACATACATACCTCGTAGAGCATACGAACGCCCCAGTAAGACGCACATTAATGGACGAAATAGACTGGAGCGATCGCATGATAGGTATCAAGGGGACTAGAGGCGTAGGGAAGTCTACCTTTCTCCTCCAATATGCAAAGGAGCATTTTGGTCCGACCGACTGTAAATGTTTGTATGTGAATATGAACAACTTCTATTTCCAGAGCCGAGGCATCGCGGATTTCGCAGGCGACTTTGTGCGCCAAGGTGGAAGGACACTACTGATCGACCAAGTTTTCAAGCAGCCCGACTGGAGCAAGGAGTTACGTAAGTGTTACGACATGTATCCAGAGCTCAAAATTGTATTTACGGGTTCAAGCGTGATGCGACTCAAGGAAGAAAATCCTGAGCTCAATGGCATCGTAAAGAGTTACAACTTGAGGGGGTTCTCATTTAGGGAGTTCGTAAACCTTCAGACAGGCAACGATTTCCCTCCCTACACTCTTGACGAGATATTGCACAACCACGAACACATCATCAAGCAAATACTGCCCAAGGTGAGCCCGATGAAGTATTTTCAGGATTATTTGCACCACGGGTTCTATCCGTTCTTTCTGGAGCATCGTAATTTCACGGAGAATCTACTAAAGACAATGAATATGATGACAGAGGTGGACATCCTCCTCATCAAGCAGATAGAACTCAAGTATCTCACCAAGATCAAGCGTCTTTTCTACCAGCTGGCTGTGGAGGGAGCAAAAGCTCCCAACGTGAGCCAGCTAGCCGAGAGCATTAACACCAGCCGAGCCA
>ERZ808246.1282-NODE-1282-length-18432-cov-4.829461_pt1 | contig 18432 bp, 13 predicted proteins | sample MGYA00521083_ERZ808246 | MGnify/ENA primary metagenome ERZ808246 (study PRJEB31516, sample SAMN03275577) | gut metagenome | biome: mammalia-associated habitat; material: feces | host: Papio cynocephalus | place: Kenya | collected 2012-07-07 ... | reverse complement strand
TATACTTCGATCATGCCGATATAATATATTTTTTCGAATATTCTTAAAAACGCGTTGTCCTTGTCGTTCGGTATCGGCTTAAACTTCTTTATTATAAGAAGAATAATGAATACCGCAAGAGAAATAAGACTGATTACCGCGCCTGTTTTAAGACCGTGGGGGAGGAACGTAAGCTCGACGGTGTTTTCGCCTTTTTCGAGCTTAACGGCAAGGAAGCTTCCCATAGCGTAGTTAAGTTCGGTTTCTTTTCCGTTGACTTTGCACGTCCAGCCGGGATCGTCGTTGACGGGCAGGAACAGATATTCGCCGTCGGAATCCGCCGTTGCCTTTGCGGTGAGACTTCTTGCTCCGGTCGTAACGTCCGCGTGCGGATGTTCTTTTGAGCAAAGCTCGCCGAGCTTCGTATAATCCGCTTGTCCCGACGTAAGCTTAAGCCAGTCGCCTATATCTTTCCACTGACCGACCGTTACCGTCAGCTCCTCGTCCTCGAAAACTCCGAGGTCGAGCATGCCGTTGAAGAAGTTGTTGGGGTATCTGTAATTTGCCTTTGAACCGAAGTACGTAAGGTCGAGCGTTTTGCCGTTCAACGAAATCTGTAAGCTTCCGTTGGATACCTTTCTGCCCTTGGCGGTTTCGACGTTTAAGTAGACGTGACGTCTGCCTTCGACTTTTATATTCATTTCGTAAACGCCCGTTCCGTCCGCGCTTGAGGAATCCGTTGAGAATGTTTTTTCGTCGGTCGTTATAAGGTTACCCTCGCCGCCGAGAGCCTTGAACAGCTCGTTTGTCGATACGAACGGGTTGTCGTTTGCGACTATGTCGGTGTTTACGAAATCCTCGTTTACGATAAGTCCGACGGGCAGAGTGTAATTATATGAATAGAGTTTCGAATCTCCGACGCCGTACATGTAAGTGTATTCGTTAGAATCGAGGTCTTTTTTCGAGAATGTGTATTTTATGTTGAGAAGTGCGTCCGAGAGGAGAGTTCCGGAGTTGTCGAGAACGCGGGTGTAGACCTGCGAATATCCGAGCGCGCGCATCGAAGTCGTCAAGTCCTCGGAAACAAGGTGCGTAAAGTTCGACATCGCGGGGAATTTGAAGAACATCGGATAGTTGCTGTTTAAGTATGTGTCGTGATCCTTGATTCTCGTAAGATTGTCGTTTTCGAGGTTCAGATCTTCGGATATAGCGTTCGCGCGGTCGACAAACGTAAGCGAGTACATCGGAAGCACGCCGTCTTTATCCGAATTCGTACCGATGGAAACGTCCGCGCACATTCCCGTCTCCGCAATCATGAAGAGAGATACGAGAACATAGCCGATTTTTTTATTTTTAATCGTGAGCGCAAATATGTACGAGACAAGCATTAAGAAGAATGCGATCGAAATGTACATTCCCGCGTTTTCCGTAAAGATATAACGGTATGTAAGACCCTCGACGGCGTCCTTGTGTTCGTACGCCTTAAAGTACATGAGTAAAATTCCCGCCGCGCCCGAAGCAAGCGAAATTATAACGGGGATAACCGTCTTTTTAGCCGAGAAAAATTCTATCGCGCTGCCCGAATGTATGCAGTACGCCGCCGCACACACGAGTACGAACGAGAGCATGTAGAGATATCTTAACGGGAATCCGACGTACGAGCCGACGTGCCATATTAAATTGATATTCTCAAACAGAGCGGGCAGGAGAAGCACGAGCAGGCTCAACGTGAAGAAAATTGATTTTTTCTTGTTATGCGAGAAGTTTACGAGCAGAACTATGAACATTGCCCATAAAACCGCGCTGCCGACAAATAAAAGAGCGTATTTTACGTTGGGGTAAGTGTTGGTCGCTTTCAGAATTTTCAAAAGCGTGTCGAGCGTAGTTTCCTCGCTCTTTATCGAATATCTCGTCGAGCCGAGCATGTAGTATACGGTCGGAACCGTTATGACGGCCGACATTGCCAGCGACAGGACGCTCGTTATGCCGAATCTTATGATAGCGGTTTTGCGCGTTTCTTTCGGCTGAATGAACATCATATAGAGTCCGCCGACGAGAAGCAGGAAGAGGAACAGCATGTACGCGATGTACAGCGAGAGCGTCAGCGAGTACGTAAGGATGAGAACGTACGGCCGCCATTTGCCCGTGTCGCACATGTACATGAACGCCAGTACGATAAACGGGAGCATGAACGCAGCGTCTATCCAGCCCATGTTTGTGTAGTAAATTACGATAAACGAGCTTAACGCATAGCACAGCGAGAGGAAAACCTGCCAGAACGACGGAATTTTAAACTTCTTACGCAGGAAGAACAGCATGCTCTCCGCCGCCATGACGATTTTAAAAATAAGCAGGAAAGAAATTCCGTTGACGATTCCGTCGCGCGGGACTATCAGGCTGAAAATTATTTCCCACGGTTTCAAAATATAAAATCCCGTGGTGAGTATCTGCGCGCCCGCCGCAGTCTCCCAGTTGAACATCAGCGACAGCTTTCCGCCGCTTCTTAAATAATCCCAGAAATATGTATAGTTAGAAATTGTCTGCTGAACCATGTCGTCGCATACGACGCTGCCCGAGCCGAACGGGAATATGCCGTTTAAAGCATATATAACGAGCATGAAAACGACTGCGAAAAGTCCCGCCGCAGCATACGGAACAGCAGCGCGCAATGACGCTTTTTTATCCTTTTGAGCCAAGAAAGCCACCTCAATTATTAAAAATACATAATAAAACAATGTAAGTTTATCACATAATTATCTTTTAGTCAAGAAAGGTTACTGTTCTGTTACTTTTTTCGTCAAAAATAAATATTTTTTAATGAAAAAAATCGTACTTGTAATTTTTTTGACGATATGATATATTAAAAAACGAAAAAACAGGAGGGATAACTTTTGGTAAGCGTTATTATACCGATTTATAATACTAAGGATTATCTTAAAGCGTGCGTCGACAGCGTAATCAATCAGACGTACCGCAATATTGAAATTCTGCTCGTCGACGACGGCTCGACCGACGGAAGCGGGAAAATGTGCGGCGAGTACGCTCAAACCGATTCGAGAATAAAAGTCATACATAAGAAAAACGGCGGACTTGCCGACGCGAGAAATGCGGGTATCGAAAAATCGTCGGGAGAATATTTATTTTTTATCGACAGCGACGATACGATTGAAAAGGACTGTATAGAGGTTCTTTACGACCTTATTGTTTCGACCGATTCCGACATGTCGCTGGGCGAGGTTTATTACGTAGACGAAAACGACGAGCCTATTGAAAAGCACAACAGAACGTCTCCGGTCGTCGACGAGGTCGTCACTCCGAGAGAATATATCGAGAAACTCATGCTGCCGACATCGAATTTTTACTGCAACGCGTGCGGTAAAATATTCAAAAAATCGCTTTTTGATTCGATTCGCTACCCGGTCGGACGTATTCACGAGGACGAGGCGGTAATCCACGAATTAGCGTATAACTGCAAACGAATCGCGATTGTAAAACGTCATTTTTATCATTATTTCAAACGCGGAGAGGGTATCACCGCACAGCCGTTTTCTAAGAAAAGCATAGACAGAAATCAGGCTTTTTACGAAAGATGCAAGTTCCTTTACGAACACGGAATGGAGGATCTTGCGCGCGAATTTGCGCTAAAACAGCTTGAATTATCCTATTTCCTTGTCAGAAAAGCCGTAAGACTCGGCGTCTTTGATAAAGAAATAGGCAAAAGACTTACTAAATATTTTAGGTATGAATACAAAATTTGTAAAAATGCAAACTTTCCGAAAGATGATAAGGGCTTTAGATTTATAATAATCTGGCAGTCGTTATCCGTTAATTCTTACGCATGGTATTTTAAAAAATTCGGACTGAAAAAAGAAAAACAAGCGGAGGCACAGCAATGATAAGCGTTATAATTCCCGTATACAATGTAGAAAAGTATCTTGAAAACTCTGTAAAAAGCGTACTTGCTCAGACGTTCGGAGATTTTGAGATTATTATGGTTGACGACGGTTCTTTCGATAACAGTCCTGCAATTTGCGATTCGCTTGTTGAAAAAGACAGCAGAGTCCGCGTTATTCACAAAAAAAATGAGGGTGTTTCCGTTGCAAGAAACACGGGACTTGACGCGGTAAAGGGCGATTATATCTTTTTTATGGATTCGGACGACCTTATAACCGAAAATTGTTTTGATGTCCTTATGACCGCGTTAAAAACAAACGACGCGGATATTGCCATGGGAAACCTTTACTATACAAGAGAGGACGGTTCGCCCATAGATAAATTCAACGCAATGTCCCCCGTAAAAGACGAGGTAATGACAAATATAGATTTCCTTAAAAAGCTTACCATGCTTTCTTCGCAGTTTTACTGCATTTCATGTAATAAAATCTTTAAAACAAAACTGTTTGACGGAATCAGATATCCTGTCGGAAAAATAAACGAGGATGAGGCGACAATTCATAAAATCGCATATAATGCAAAAAAAATTGTAAGCGTAAACCGGCCTCTTTACAATTACATTAAGCATCCGGGCAGTATAACTACAAAGCAGTTTACATTGAAAAACCTGGACAGAGAGGACGCGTTTTATTCGAGAATTAAGTTTTTACAGGAAAAAGGGCTTGACGACATAGCCGAAGATACTGCGTTTTTTGCGTTAAAAGTGGCTCCGCTGACCATGCAGAAGCTTTATCTTTCCGGGTTGTACACGGATGATGTCAGAAAAAAACTTAATGAGATTTTTAATTTTGAGTATGATCTTTGTAAGGATAAACATTTTCCCGTGAAACTTATACCTTTAAAAATAATTCTCAATATTATTACGACAAAACCGGATGTTTATATGAAATATCTGAAATTAAAGTATACGTTCATGAAGCCGAAAAAAGCATTTTAATGAGGTTTTCGGTCAGGAAAAGGTTAAAAAATAGTTACAATGCGTCGTTTTGCTTGCAATAAAAGAGTAAATATGATAATATATATTTCATGTGCTGAATGTTATTTTCTAAGAGGCGGTGCGTGCTATGATAGGTAAACTTATCGGCGTTTTTTTGGAAGCTTACAGACGCTTTCTCAGGCTGATGCCGGTAAAGAAAACGGTTGTATTTGAAAGTAATCCCGAATTTTCATGCAACACATATCCTGTTTACAGATATCTTATAGATAAAAAACATATTGATGATGATTTTCATATTGTCTGGCTTGTTTCCGATCCGGATAACGCGCCGAAATTAAAAAACACATCATACGTTAAGTTTTGGGCTGAAAACGACAGCTTGATTCAGCGTATGAAATACAATTACGTGCTGAATTCGTCGGCTTGTTTGATTTACTGCAACAGACTTCTCGGCAAAAACAGAAAGGATCAATATTCTCTTTGTCTTCAGCACGGAATGCCTCTTAAACGTTCAAACGGATCTTATTGCATAAACGACAACTGCGACGAGTGTTTGTGCGTATCCGAATTTTTCGCGGATAATTACAGCGAGGATTTTAAGATAAGCAAGGATAAAATGATATTCATGGGTTTTCCGAGAAACGATTACCTTTTTACGGACAGAGACGTTTTGTCTCAAATGGAATTGAACGGTTATGATAAGGTGATTATATGGATGCCTACATACAGAAAGCATACGGCTCCGAAAGTTGTCGGATTCAATATAGAAGAGACAAAAACCGGAATTCCGACGATTAATACCGATGAGGAGATTCTGAAAGTCGACGCATGGCTCAGAGATAATAATTGTCTGCTTATACTGAAACCTCACCCTATACAGAAAATATCCGTTGATATTCAGAATAAGCTTACGAATTTTAAAATTATTTCCAATGACGACCTGAAAAAAGCGGGAGTACAGCTTTATGAACTGTTGGGTAAGACGGACGCTCTTGTTACCGATTATTCTTCCGTTTATTATGATTATCTGCTCACGGACAAGCCGATAGGTTTAACCGTTGACGATATTGATACATATATAAACGCGCGCGGGTTTGTTTATGATGATCCGAAAGAGGTTCTTAAGGGCGTTTATATTGAATCCACAGAAGAACTGTTGTCGTTTTTTGCGGATGTAAAATCCGGAACCGACGTCTGTTTGGATGAGCGCGTACAAATAAAAAATAAAATACATAAATACCGGAACGGTTCCTGCGCAGAAATGATCGGCGAGCATATTTACAGCCGTTTGGAGAAATTGAAATGATAGTTTATTTTGTTCTTTTGGTTTTGCTGTGTTTATATAGAATCAAGATAAAACCCGATGAATCCGGATTTCAGTCCGATTACATGTCCATAGAAAAAACGACGGCGATAAAAGGAATTTTTATTGTTATTGTATTTTTCTCTCATTTTAAAAACTATGTTGATATGAATTCAATTTGGGCTGCCGACGCAAAATTCTACGAGTATTTCAGTTTGATCGGTCAGCGTATGGTAACTCCTTTTCTTTTCTTTTCCGGATACGGAGTCATGGAATCCATAAGCAGAAAAGGAATGAACTATGTTCATTCGATACCGAGGAAACGTTTTCTGCACGTTCTTGCGGAGTTTGATATTGCGATTGTTGTTTTCACAATAGTCCGCATTATTTTAAAAACGCCGTTTAATAACGGAAAAATGTTTGACATAAAGCAGTTTTTGCTTTCGCTTGTCGGATGGGATTCTGTCGGAAACAGTAACTGGTATATTTTTTCGATTCTTGTCGCATATGCCGCAACGTTTATCGCTTTTGAAATTTTCAGAGAAAAAAAATACCTTTCCGTTGCCGGAGTTACGGTTTTGCTTTCGTTGTTTATAATATGTTTCCGGCTTTTTGATATCAAGGAGCCGTACTGGTATAACACGGTTATATGCTATGCGGGCGGAATGTGGTTCTCCCTGCTCAGACCTGCCGTTGAAAAAATACTCATGAAAAACGCGGTATGGATTCCGGTATTTATACTGTCGACGGCGCTTTGTTTGTATTCGTTTAAATTCGCTCATGTAAACTTTGTTTTATATGAAATCAGCATGTGTTCGTTCGTTTGGACAATCGTTGTGTTTACAATGAAAGTATCAATATGCAACAAACCTCTTGTATGGCTCGGAAAAAACCTTTTTCCGATGTATATATTCCAGAGACTTCCTATGATAGTTTTTCGCTATTTAGGTCTGTCGGATTATAATATTTATTTATATTTTGCGGTTTGCTTTGCCGCAACCGTCGGTATTTCATGGCTGTTTTCGAAATTTTCAAAATGGCTGTGGATCCCGAAATCAAAACAAGTGAAAGCTGAAAGGTAATGATTATGAAAAAGAACAACGGCTCTGTCCTTGTAAAAAAGGAAAAGAAACAGATTACGTCAAAAACTCTTATAATTATTTTCTGCGGCATATTTATCTATTTCGGTATAGAGAGCGTTATTTTCGCCGTAATGACCGACGGTAATTCGTTCCGCGGAATGTTATTCCATAACGGAGTTTATACCGACTGGTTTATGGATTTCTTTAATTCGATAAGAGACTCCGCAGCGTCGAACGTCTATTCCGAAAGAAACAGTATTTACCCGCCTCTTGCTGTCGCATTTTTCAGATTCATCGGCAGAATGCTTCCGTACGCGGAGGTCGCTCTTGACCCGAAAGACAACTATAATATGCAGGAAAGTCAGCTTTGCATAATGTATTATCTGATTTTCGCGATTACAATGGTTGTTATTACATACAGATGCGTTCTTAAAAAGGTTTACGATGAAAAAATGCGCAGACTTTCGGATTTGTTTGCGTTTCTTACGATATTCAGCTATCCGCTTATTTATTGTCTTGAAAGAGGTAATATCGTTGCGGCGGCTGTTGCACTGACCGTAGTTTTTGTTTTTTACAGGAATTCGGAGAGCAAGGTTCTCAGGGAGATTTCATATATTTGTCTCGCCCTTGCCGCAGGACTCAAGCTTTATCCCGCGCTGTTCGGACTTCTTCTCTTATTCGATAAAAAATACAAACAGGCTGTCCGTCTTATAATTTACGGTATTCTTGCGGTTGTAATTCCGTTTGTTCTTATCAGTACGATTCCCGCTCCCGTTCAGACTTCGAGGGCGCAGCTTATTGAACAGCGTCAGAAATTGTCCGAGGCGAACAAGTACGGTGCTCTTGACAGAGAGAAAGCCGACGCAAATGCTGAAGCCGAAGAAGATGCAAATGCAGATTCTGCGAATGCTTCCGATACTCGGCAGACTGATGAGAGCAGTAAGTCTGAATCCATGTCTGCAGTAATGAAGCTTTTAGATAATTTTGCAAGCTTTAAAAAGACATCGGGAATAAACTTCAGTTCCGTAAGTATACAAAATCTTTCGTTTATGTGCGGTAAAATATCAAACGCATGCGATTATGTTCAAAATGCTATGCCTGAAAAAAAGACACTCGGTTCATTTTGTAAATTTGTTGATAAGTTTATAAGCTTTGATTATCAAAATGTCGCATACGTTTCGATGATAGTATGTGAGCTTCTCGCCGTTGCGTTATTATTCATAATGAAAAAGCCGTGGCAGAGAACGTTCCTGTTAAGCTATCTGTTCTTAAATGTCCCGAATTTCTCAAGCTCATACGCACTGTGGTTCCTTATTATACCGATCGTTTTATTCTTTTATGATAAAGATTTGAAGGTAAGGACAAAAACCGACGTGTTTATTACGATATTGTTTGCTTTATTGTTCTCACCTATTCCCACATTCATGGCGTTTGATGACGGTGCGGTTATATTCTTCTGCCAGGTCGCTCTTAAAATGACTTATAACTCAAAAGTCAATCAGCTTATTGCAACCCCTGTGTTCCAGCTTATATTCTTTATTCTTTTGATACAGGCGATTGTATTGGTTGTCAGAAAAATTAAGGCTGCAAAAAAGAAAAATCCTGAAAAGGAAAAAGCCGAAGTAACCGAAAATACAGTTGAGGCTTAACGGCGGAGAGTTTTTATGAGCGAAGAAAAAAACAGTATTGTTGATAAAGTGTTGTCTTTGTATGAGTCTTTTTTGCGCATACTTCCTATAAAAAATACGATTGTATTCGAGAGCAATCCCGAATTTTCGTGCAACACATATCCGGTTTACAGGTATTTGATCGACAAAAAGCATATTGACGATAAATATAAAATTGTCTGGCTTGTTGCCGACCCCGAAAAATATAAGAATTCCAATCTTAAAAATACGGAATTTTTAAAATACTGGGACTGCACGGACTCGGTTAAGCAGAAGCTTAAATATCACTATATTTTGACGACGTCCAAGGCTCTTATATACTGTAACCGTCTTTTGGGCAAGAACAGAAAGGATCAGTTTTCGTTCTGTCTTCAGCACGGCATGCCTCTTAAACGCTCAAACGGAAGCTACTGCATAAAGGATGACTGCGATTACTGCCTGTGCGTATCGCATTTCTTTGCCGATATTTTCAGCGAAGATTTCAAGATAAGCAAGGATAAGATGGTCTTTATGGGATTCCCGAGAACCGATTATCTTTATACTGACAGGGATGTCAGAGCCGAAATGGGTATTTCAGGTTATGACAAGGTTATTGTCTGGCTGCCGACATACAGACAGCACACTGCCGCTTCGTCAAGAGGTTTTAACATTGAAACGACGAATACGGGAATTCCGACGATTAACACCGAGGAAGAAATAAAAAAAGTCGATTCGTATTTGAGAGATAATAACATACTTTTGATATTAAAGCCTCATCCCGTTCAGAAAATTGATAAAAAAATACAGGCGGGGCTTACGAATTTCAGGATATTGACAAACGACGATCTCGCCGAAAATAATATACAGCTTTACGAGCTTCTTGCAAAAACGGACGCTCTCGTTACGGATTATTCGTCCGTATATTACGATTACCTTCTTACGGACAAGCCGATAGGTCTTACCGTAGATGATTTAGAGCAGTATATTAAAGCCCGCGGATTCGTATATGAAAATCCGCAGGATATATTAAAGGGCGAGTATATAAACGATACCGATGAGCTTATTAAATTCTTTGAAGACGTAAAGAACGGCGTGGATTCGCACCTTGACGAGCGTACCGCCGTTAAGAATAAGCTTCATGAGATTCACGACGGCTCCAGTGCCGAAAAAATCGGAGAATTTATCATATCTCATATTTAAAATTCTAAGGGGTTATGTATGAAACCGTTGATTTCCGTTATCGTTCCCGTTTATAACGTAAAGGATTACCTTTTACGCTGTGCGGAAAGCATACTGGAACAGACATACGATAATTTTGAACTGATACTTGTCGACGACGGTTCGTCCGACGGTTCGGGGGAACTGTGCGACGCTCTCGCTGAAAAGGACAGCCGTATAAGAGTTTTTCATAAGACGAACGACGGAGTAGCCTACGCGAGAAATTCCGGACTTGATATTGCGAAAGGCGAATATATAACATTCGTTGACAGCGACGACCATGTCGACAGCGATTATATTGAATTCTTATATAATCTTATTGTCGACGGTGACTGCGAAATGTCAATGTGCGGATATTATAACGAATATTCCGACGGCAAAATCGTTAATCCGTTTAAATGCGAAAACGAAGTGCATTTTTGTTCGGCGGCGTTTGCATTAAGCGAAATTTTCTACGGAAATCTGTCCGCTTCGAGCTGCTGTAAGATGTATAAAAAAGAAATTTTCGATAAAATCAGATTCGAGAAATATACGCTCGGCGAGGATACCTTTACTACATACAGAATTTTATTGAGTATAAAAAAGACGGCGTATACGAGCATTCCGAAGTATTATTACTTCTATCGTGCCGACAGCGCCACGCATATAACGTGCGACTATTACAGATTTTACGACTATGTAATGCTTTCCGATTCGCTTGCTTCACGTATTCCGAAAACGGACAAACGTCTTTACAACGCGTTCTGCAACAGATTTGTCGAGAATAATTTCTACGCGTATGTGAAGCTTAGAAAATACGACGGCGACTGTAAACATGAGCAAAAGCATATCGCAAAAAATATCAGGCAATACAGACTTCCTGTAATCTTCGATAAGAGGGCGCAGAGCAGAACAAGAATGGCGAGTGCTATATCGCTTTTCTCTATGCGCGCAGTTGACATTGTTTATGATGTTATGGAGAAGCTTAATAAATAAAACGAAAACGGCGTACCGTACGGTACGCCGAATTTTATTATGTTTTTATGTTATTCGGAGAGTTCTTTGTTCGAATCCTTTTGTATTTTTACGAGTCCGACGGCGACTATTAGTATGAATTTTGCGGCGTTGGCGATCAAAAGAGAATACGTAAGTCCGCTCAATTCCATTGCAAGCGTCATCGGAAGCACGGTCGCGGCGAAAATCACGGCGTAAATTATATTAAGATACATCTGATATTTTTCGTTCGCGATTCTGAGCATTACCGTCATAAGGCAGTTTGAGATAAAGTAGAATATTTGTCCCGCGTTCGCAAGGAAAAAATAGCTCTTTGCCGCGTCGTAGACGTTGGGGTAGAAAAGCTTTACGAATATCATCGAGCCGACGTAGCATCCTGCCATTGCAATTATGCCTATGCCGAGGAGAACGCCCGAGAAGATCATGTACATCTTCTTCGTTACCTTGCCCTCATACTTCGTAAGATAGCCTATCAGAACGCCGTTGAGGGGGGTTGTGAGCAGTGAAACGACCTTACCCAAAAGCGTTGAAACATAGAACGTCGTTACCGCGTCGCCCCCGCCCGCTGCAAAGCGGAGGATTATTCTGTCCGCATTCTGCGCGACGGCGGATATTATATTCGTCGAGGACAGAACCGTCATGGACTTAATATTCTCTTTGAAATACGGCGATTTTTTAAACGGTTCGCCTCTGAATATCTTTCCGCTTGAAAATACGAATATGAACGCTAACAGCTCGCCCGAGAGAATCGTAAGCTCCCACTTGCCCGTAAGCTTATAGAAAAGCAGACCGAGACAGTAGCCGAGCGTTATAACTGCGTAGTAAATGAAGAATCCCTTGTAATTTAGATTCATTCTGTAATTTACGTCGCCGTAATATCTTAAAACCGTGAATATCGACAGAGGAACGAGCAGTAAAAACGCACCGACGGTAAACGACTTATACATTATCAATGCAGCCGCGGAAACCGGTATGCACAGCGCGGATATTATTATAAGAAAAATACTGTAATCCGTGTTGCAGTCCTTATGCTCCCTGTGCTTGACCATGCGCGAGTAGTTCGCCGCAACGCCGAACGTCGTACCCATTATCGATACGACGGCGAGAACGGACTGATAGTTGCCGAACGCGTCCTCGCCCATCCAGTTGTTGAGCGTGGGATTTATCAGCAGTTGAAGCATGCCGTTCATGAGCATCAGACCGGCTATCGAATAGATAAGATCCGACGCTATGGATAATGTTTTTTTCTTAGTGTTCTTGTCCATACTCGTTTAAACCCTTGATTTGTTTATGGGGTGAAAATTACTTCTCATCCTTTTTTGCGAGGTAATCCATGAGATACTCCGCGTACTTTGCCTGGAAATCGTATGTGAGTTTAAGATTGTTCTTAAAGTCGAAGTTAAGATACTTCTTTGTCTCTCTGGGCATCTGCCACGCAAGCTCCTGGCTGGGGAACGTAGTGGTGAAATACTTTGTAATAACCTTGAATCTGAACGATTCGGGCGACTGGGTCATATAGTATTTTTCCCTGTCGAGGGGATCGTAATCGTAGTTGCCGAGCGCGCCGGTGATCTTCTGGCACGTAATGACGGTGTCGTAATCCGTTAATTTGTCAAGATAATCGTCGATAAGCTCGCCCGTAACGAACGGAGCGACCGCGTCGAGAATAATAATTCTCTCGCACTCGGGATAATGCGCTTTAATATATTCGAACGCGCTGTTAAGAGAGTCGAGTCTCTCTTTTCCGTTTAATGCAAAATCGAAGCCCGAATTTTTAAGTTCCTCGGAATAATCAATGCACGACGGATCCATAACGACGACAACTTTATCCGTAAGCTTTGAAGCCTTTGCCGCGTCGATAACGTAGTCGATAACGCATCTGCCGTTGAGCATGGTGTACTGCTTGGGTCTGTCGGCTCCGAAACGGTGACCGACTCCGCCGGACATTATTATTGTAATATTTTTTACGCTCATTTTAATTTACTCCTTTACCACATTTCTACATGATCGAGGTCGAAGTGACCGGGATGTCTGTCTTTTTCGGGGGGAAGCTCCTGCCAGTTCGAGTAGAGGGATTCGAGAATCTTTATGTACTCGGCGGGAGCGCACGCCTTGTCGTTTCTTATGTCGACATACGTGTACTCGTCGAAAAGATGCTTGTCGAATACGTTTCTCTCCTGTACGGGGAGGGGAACGGAGGGTTTAAAATAGAGGTCTCCCGTGCCGGTGGGAACCTCGCCGACGCACTTTTCGTACATGTCGAATATCTTTTTAAGCTTTATGTGCTTGCCGATATTTGATAAAACGGCGACCTCCGCTTTCTGTATAAACGAATAATTGTCGCTGTTGGCGGGCTTATAGCGGTGACCCATTGCAAGACCGTATATCGTTTTAACCTTGAATATCTGCGACTTGACCTTCTTCGAGTCGGTGTCGTGCAGACAGTAAAGCTCGATGAAAATTCTGTTCATTCGCTCGTCGTTTGCGAAATTTGACTTTCCGCCGTCGACGCTGAACGAGTTGACAGCCTTAGAATTGCGGTAGAAAATTCTCGGAATGAAATCGCAGAAATACTCGCCGAACTCGTTGTAGTTTACGAATTCGAATTCGTCGCCCAGCTCGCCGGGCAGAACGCTTATGAGTTTATTAAAATCGTCTCTTCTCAAGTCGATGTCGATATCGTCATCCCAGGGGATAAAATCCTTATGACGGATAGCGCCTAAAAGCGTTCCTCCGCTTAAGGAATACTTGAGTCCGTATTTTTGACATATGCGGTCAAGCTCTCTGAGTATTTTTAATTCGATATCCTGTACTTTTGTAAGATTCGCCTGTTGTGTTTCGGTAAATTTCATATTCAGCCTCCTATCGGCGGACAGGTAAAACCTGTCCATACATAGACTACTATAACACATTATTATTATTTTTTCAATATTGACACATGATTTTTCCTTTGATATATTTATTGACGGGTGATAGCCTTGTCATTGAGAGAATTTTTTGAAAATAACGACGATTTAAGAGAAAAATTAAAAAAGAGCGAAAAGTCGATTTTCTTATACGGCACGGGCAACGGCGCGGACAAGGTCATAGACGATTTTAATTCGAGAGGGATTGAAATTTCGGGTGTGTTCGTAAGCGACGGGTTCTGCCGTGACAGGACGTTCCGCGGATTTAAGGTAAAAACGCTTTCGGACGTTCAAAATGAAAACGCCGATTTTATCGCTGCGCTCTCGTTCGGCAGCGACAGGGAAGAGGTTATAAAAAACGTCGATAAAATCGCTGAAAAATACGAATATTACGCAGTCGACGTGCCTGTTTACGGGGACAATATATTCGACAGGGAATTCGTAAATAAAAATATAGATAAGATCGAGCTTGCGCGCACGCTTTTTTATGACGGAGAATCAAGAGAGATATACGATAATATGGTTAAGTTTAAATTTACGGGCAGGAGAGAATTTCTTAAAAAATGCGAGTCGGATTCTGTTCCGTTTGAATTTAAAAAGGGCGAAAAATATCTTGACCTCGGCGCGTACAACGGCGATACCGTATTGTCGTTTGTAAATTCGTGTCCCGATTATTCTTTTATAACGGCGTTGGAGCCTGACGGAAAAAATTTTAAAAAGCTTGAAAAAAACACGGAGAATTTAAGGGACATCCGCCTTATAAACGCGTGCGTTTCGGATTTTGACGGTGAATCGTATTTTACGTCTGCAAAAGGACGCGGAGGCTCGTCGGATAACGGAAAAATCCCCGTAAAAGCCGTGAGCGTCGACAGCATATTAAAAAACGAAGATGTAACGTATCTTAAAGCCGACGTCGAGGGGGCGGAGAGCAAGGCGGTCGACGGCATGAGAGAAATAATTTTAAGATGTAAGCCGAAAATGAAAATCGCGTGCTACCACAGAAGCGAGGATATTTTTTCGCTGATAATCAAGGTCATGAATATTCGCAGTGATTATAAGGCGTTTATAAGACATACGCCCCACACGCTCGGATGGGATACGGATTTGTACTTCGTATGACAAAAAATTAATGCATATATGCAAACAAAACATGGGTTATGGGGGGTAAGTTTTGATTTTTTTTCAATATTTACCCCCATAACTTGATTTTTTTAAGTTTTACGGATATAATTATTACGAGGTGATTTTTCGTGGAACTTTATAAAAGAGAGAACTATCTTAAAAAAATACGCGGATTTTATGATGATACCGACGTTATTAAAGTCATCACGGGCGTGAGACGGTGCGGAAAATCAAGTCTTATGAAAACCGTTGCGGACGAACTTGCCGAAAGAGGAGTAAGCGAAGAGAGTATTATTTTTATCAATCTCGACAGCCGTAAATACAGAAAAATAAAAACCGACGACGCGCTTGACGAACTCATCGCAGAAAAATCGGTTACGGATTCTCTCAAATATCTTTTTATCGACGAAATCCAGAACGTTGAAAATTTCGAAGAGGTTATAAATGCATACCGTGACGACGGCAGTTATTCGATTTTTATAACGGGGTCGAATTCATATTTATTAAGCGGTGAGCTTGCTACAAAGCTGACGGGGCGTTATGTGGAATTCGAAATGTTCACGCTGAGTTTCGACGAGTTTATCGAAATGAAAAAATTTTATAATAAAAACGTCGACGCGAATATGATGATCGAGCTTAATAATTATATTCTTGAGGGCGGGTTCCCGAAAGCCGTGAGTTATGACAATATCGCGGACAAGCTCACGTATGTAAGGAGCGTTGTTACCGAAATATTCGATAAGGATATAAGGGGACGTATAAAGATAAAAAATACAGAAGCGTTCGAAAAGGTCAGAGGCTATATCATAAACAATTTCGGTTCGACCGTAAGCGTGCAGAGTATTCAGAAGTCGCTTGCCGGTACGGGGCTGAATATTAAAAGAGATACGCTCGACCGTTATATAAGAATTCTGACCGACGCTAAAATTATTTACGAATGTAAGCGTTTTGATATGAAGTCAAAAAAATCGCTGTCGGGCGAGAAAAAATATTATATCGCGGATACGTCGTTTTATTTTGCGCTCAATACCGACAACAGAATAAATTACGGACCGGTTCTCGAAAATATCATATATATTTACGCCCGAAGCCGTGATTACTCCGTAAGTGTCGGCAGAATAGGAAAGCTCGAATGTGATTTTATTTTAAGAGACAGAAATCTTAATTACTCCTACGTCCAGGTTTCGTATACAATAAACGAAAGCATTGCAACAGAGGACAGGGAATACGCTCCGCTCGAAAAGATAAAGGATAATTATTCGAAATATGTTATTACGACGGATTATCTGCTTCAGAAACGAAACGGAATAAAGCACGTAAATCTTATGTCATTTTTAAGCGAGGGGGAAGAATTTGCATAAATCGTTTGTGCAAAGTCTATAAATTTTCACGTTTTATTTTGTCACGGCAAATAAACTCAAACCGCTTGAAATTTTTTCCCGATATGATATCTTATATATGTAATATATATAGGACTGCGCAAGAAGGCAGTCTCATGAAAGGACGTTTTTAATGGGTGACAAGATAAGAATAGGCATTATCGGCTGCGGAGGAATCGCAAACGGAAAGCATCTCCCTGCGCTCGCTAAGCGCGAGGACGCCGAACTCGTCGCATTCTGCGATATTATCGAGGAGAGAGCAGTCAATACAAAAAATAAATGGGGAACCGAAGACGCTAAGGTTTACATTGATTATAAAGAGCTTTTAAAGGATGAGACTATCGACGTTGTTCACGTCTGCACGCCCAACCGCTCCCATTCGTTTATAACAATCGATTCGCTCGAAGCGGGCAAGCACGTTATGTGCGAGAAGCCCATGGCTAAAACTTATGAGGAAGCAAAATCCATGCTCGACGCTTCTAAGAGAACGGGCAAGCTTCTCTCGATAGGCTATCAGAACAGACACTGCCCCGAAAATCTCTATGCAAAAGCGGTATGCGAGAGCGGAGAACTCGGCGAAATTTATTTTGCTAAGGCAGTCGCTTTAAGGCGCAGAGCCGTTCCGACATGGGGCGTTTTCCTCAATGAGTACGAGCAGGGCGGAGGTCCTCTTATCGATATCGGAACGCACGCGCTCGACCTTACGCTGTGGATGATGAATAACTATAAGCCCAAAATGGTCGTAGGAAATACGTTCAGACGTCTTGCGGATCAGAAGCACACGGCTAACGCGTGGGGCGACTGGGATCCCGAAAAATTCACCGTTGAGGATTCGGCGTTCGGATATATCGTAATGGAGAACGGCGCGGTCGTTATTCTCGAATCAAGCTGGGCTCTTAACATTGCAAGACCCAAGGAGGCGGCGTTCCTGCTGTGCGGAGACAAGGGCGGTATAGACACCGTCGGCGATAACGACGTTACCGTAAACTATGTTAAGAACGGCAGACAGGTTGTCGAGATTCCCGATATGAATGTCGGCGGAGCCGCATTCTATGAGGGCAATTCGTCGGACGCTACAGACCTTGACATGTATGACTGGTTCAAAGCGATAAAGGGCGAGGGCGAGGTTTTCGTAAAACCCGAACAGGCTCTTGTCGTAACGCGTATTTTGGAGGCTATATATACCTCGGCAAAAACGGGCAAACCCGTATATATTAACGATTAACAGGGAGAATAAAAATGAAACTTGCAGTACAGCTTTACACATTGAGAGACCTCATACATTCCGGCGATGACCTTATCAATATATTAAAGGACGTTAAGGAAATAGGCTTTGACGGAGTAGAATTTGCCGGATATCAGGATTTGGACGCGGAAACTCTGAAAAAAGCTCTCGACGACGCGGGTCTTGTCGCAGTCGGCACCCACATGGGACTTGAAAATTACGACGAGGAACACCTTGACGCGACGTTGAAATACGGAAAAACGCTCGGACTTACCAAAATGGGTATGGGCGGAGCAGACGTTTTTACAAGAGAGGGTCTCGATCATTTTAAGAAGATAATAGCCCCCGCGGCGAAGAAAGCCGAAAAAGAGGGCGTTAAGATTTATTATCACAACCACGACAGAGAGTTCGCACCCGTCGACGAAAACAGTGATAAACTTATTATCGACGAAGTCGCTGAGGTTTGCTCATTGCAGATAGATACGTACTGGAGTTTCTATGCCGGCGTTGACAATCATAAATTCTTAACGGAGCATAAGGACAGCATTGTCCACATTCATATAAAGGACGGACTTGACGGTCATCCCAAGGCTCTGACGGAGGGTAACTGCGATCTCGATACGGTCGTTAAGACTGCAAAGGAAATCGGTCTTGAATGGGTAATTCTCGAAAACGACGAGCCGACTCC
>ERZ808246.1281-NODE-1281-length-18436-cov-9.489962_pt1 | contig 18436 bp, 22 predicted proteins | sample MGYA00521083_ERZ808246 | MGnify/ENA primary metagenome ERZ808246 (study PRJEB31516, sample SAMN03275577) | gut metagenome | biome: mammalia-associated habitat; material: feces | host: Papio cynocephalus | place: Kenya | collected 2012-07-07 ... | reverse complement strand
AAAAGCCTGACGGGGATCAGTCAGCGCGTTCTGACGCAGAACTTGCGCGAATTGGAAAGCGACGGACTGATCGACCGCGCCGTTTACGCCGAAGTTCCGCCGCGCGTCGAATACAGCCTGAACGCCATGGGAATGTCGTTAAAGCCCATCATTGATTCCATGGCCGATTGGGTGACGAGATACAAAACCGGAAAATTGTGACGATGTTATAAAAAACGGCTTCGATGAAAACCGAAGCCGTTTAAAATTTTGTTCAGCGTCCGCCTTGTTTTTTAATGTCATAGACGGTGATTATGCCGCCGGGATTGCCGATGCCGGACGCGTACAGTTTGTTAATGTCGTCCCGGAATGACGATTTCGGTTGATCCTTGGGCGCGGCGGGGTTCACCGGTTCCGTTTTTTCAACCGTTTTTGCCGCCGGACGTTCCGCGACAGGCGCGGTGATCATGCCGCCGGGATTGCCGTATCCGTCCGCGAACAGCTTGCGCACCTGATCCCAATATTTGCTGACGGTTGAATTTTTCGGGCGTTTGACGGGAACGGCCGTTTCGGGTTTTCCCGAACCGCGCGTCATCGGAACGTCGGAAACGAAATAGGTTCCGAACGTGATGCCCATGACGGCGGCGTCGCGTTTGACTTCCTCGAAACCCTCTTTGCCGCGCAACCATTTGCCCGTCGTAGTGGCAAGCTTTTTGGCTTCGGGCGCAATCAGCAGGGACGCTTTGCCGACGCGCAGGACGCCTTTGGCCGCATAATCGCCCGCGACATCGCAAGCCATCATTGCGATGCTGATCGAACCGGATGTCATGGTGAATCCGGCTTCACTCTTGTTGCGCATGAAATATTCCGACAGGTGGCGGATTTCGCCGTTCTGTTTCGCCTGCTGCGCGGGTTCCAGCAAAGACAATGCCTTTTCACAGGTTTTATAGGCGCACATTCCGATCACGCCGGGGACGCCGAACAACTGCGCCGCCAAAACGGTGCGGGCGATGTTTTTGGAACTGTCGCGCAGTTTGGTATAAACCTGCCCGTATTTACGTTCCATGCGTAAATCAAACGCTTTGCATTTGCGCGAAATCTTGTCCAACAGGGGGATGGCGCGGATGAATTTTTCCTTTTTCTGCCGCAAACGCGCTTTGGCGTTCATAATAAATTGCGTCGCGCCGGAAACGTATGTTTCCACCGTGCTGCTGCGCAGGGTCAGTTTCTTTTTTGAAGAGTCTTGTTTAACGGATTCCGTCATTTCGTCACCTATTCATCAAGAACGTCAATCAATTTTTGGAACTCTTGGTGGATTTTCCCGACCTGCGCCGCGTCCATCGGAAATTCGACACCGGACGTCTTGTCCATGACGAACAGGACGACGACGGCCTTTTCCATTTCAAACTGCAGTTCGGACAGGTAATCCTGTTGCGTTATTTCGCGATCGGAAACGCACAGCCGCATATACGTTTTCATTCTGGCCGTTTCCAGCACCGTTTCCATGAACGTTTCGTTCAGTTCCGAAACGGCGCCGTCGTCGTCGTCAACGATTTCGACGTTGGACAGTACTTTGAAAACCGGCGCGAACTGTTCAAAAGCGAACTTTCCGTCCGCGTCGCGCTTGAACGGGTCGATTCGCTCGAAACCGTCCAGATCGGTGATGTTGCGTTCGATTTCCTCGGGCGAGATTTTGGCCAGATTGTCATATCCCGCCATATGGTCGAACTGTTTTAAAACGGGGGTGATTTTCGCTTCGGCCTTTTTGGCCAGAACGCGCAGATCCGCGTTTTCCGTTTCGCCGAAAACCTTGATAAAGCCATAGAACAAGGGCGATTCGTCAACATCGACGTCGGCGTCGCCGGCCAAATAAGCGTTCAAACGGCGCGCGGCCTCGTCCTCCAGCGCGCGCAGGGCGTTTTCGTCAACGGCGGGCGCGGCCAAAACGGCCGAACGTTCGGCGATCAGAGCGGTTTCCGTTTTATCGGCAAAAGCATTGTCCATTTCATCACCCGTTTCATATCAGTGAAAGCCCTATTATACAGAATGAACGGAAAAAGACAAAGGAATTTTTTGACAAAAAAATCTGTTTTTTCGATAAAAGGCCGCGCGCCCGTCCGCCCGTCTTTTTTTGAATCATTTCCTTGCAATCCGTGAAAAGGTTGCGTATATTTCAGTTTCCGTTTACTCCTTGCCGGCATAACGGACCGGCTATGTTTCAAGGCGGCCGTCCATGGGGGACTGCGCGTTTTTTGAAATTGAGAGAAGCCAAAAGGAGATTTGTTAAATGGCTTTATATGAAAGCGTGTTCATCGCACGTCAGGATATCGCCGCTTCTCAGGTTGACGCTTTGATCGAACGCTTTGAAGGCGTCGTCACGGCCAACGGCGGCAAAGTTACGAAAAAGGAAAACTGGGGACTGCGTTCTCTGGCCTACCGTATGCACAAAAACCGCAAGGGACATTACGTCCTGTTCAACATCGACGCCCCCGCAAAGGCGCTGATCGAACTGGAACGCCAGATGCGCTTTGACGAAGACGTCATCCGCTATCTGTCCGTCCGCGTCGAAGAATTGGAAGAAGGCCCGTCCGCCATGATGTCTTACAAAGGTAAAGATGTCAAAGGTCGCGGCAAAAAATTCGACGACAAGTTTGATAACGAAGATGAAAGCGAGGAATTCTAATGGTAGCCAATACACGCCGTCCGTTCTTCCGCCGTCGCAAAGCCTGCCCGTTCGCGGCCAAAGACGCGCCGAAGATTGATTACAAAGACATCAAGCTGTTGCAGCGTTTCATTTCCGAACGCGGCAAAATCGTTCCCAGCCGCATCACCGCCGTTTCCGTCAAGAAACAGCGCGAATTGGCCAAGGCTATCAAGCGCGCCCGCTATCTGGGCCTGCTGCCTTATGTCATGGACTGAGGAGGAGTTTGACCATGGAAGTTATTTTGCTGGAACGCATTGAAAAATTGGGTCAGATGGGCGACATCGTCCGCGTGAAACCCGGATTCGCCCGCAACTACCTGTTGCCGCAGGCCAAAGCCCTGCGTTCGAACAAGGAAAATCTGGCCTTGTTTGAATCCCGCAAGGCGCAGTTGGAAGCCGCGAACCTGAAACGCCGCGAAGAAGCCGAACAGGTTTCCGCGAAGATGGAAGGTTTGAATCTGCTCATCGTCCGTCAGGCCGCCGAAACCGGTCAGCTGTACGGGTCCGTCACCGGTCGTGACGTTCGCGACGCCGTTCGCGAAGCCGGCTATGACATTGAACGCCGTCAGGTTGTTCTGGATCAGCCGCTGAAAGAAATCGGAACGTACGGAATCCGCATCATTCTGCATCCGGACGTCAGCCGCATGATCAACGTGACGGTCGCCCGTTCCGTTGAAGAAGCCGAACGCAACGCCAAGGCCGCCGCGAAAGCCGCCGCCAAGGCCGAAGCCGCCGCCGACGCGACCGAAGCTTTTGAAGCCGAAGCCGCCAACGCTTGATTTTGGCTTGAACCGATCAAAGGCGGGGGACTTGCAAAAGCCTCCCGCCGTTGTTTTTTCAAAAAAGGACACCGCTTATGAATTCCGATGAAATCCCCGTCCGTATGCCGCCGCAGAACATCGAAGCGGAACAGGCTTTGCTGGGCGCGATTCTGACCAACAACCACGCTTTGGAAAAGGTGTCCGAATTTTTAAAACCCGTTCATTTCGCCAGCCCCGTCCACGCCGCGATCTATCAGGCGATTCTGGCGCTGCACGGCCGCGGCCATTCCGCCGATCCCGTGACGCTGAAAGGCTATCTGGCCAACGACGGCACGCTGGACGAGGTCGGCGGGGCGAAATATCTGATGGATCTGGCCGCGACAGCGGTCACGATCATCAACGCCGAAGATTACGCCAAGCTGATTTTCGACCGCTACATCCGCCGCCAGCTGATCGGATTGGGGACGGACATCGTCAACGACGCCTACGCCGTCAATCTGGAAGACGATGCGTCCATGCAAATGGCGCGCGCGGAAAAAAAGCTGTACGAACTGGGGACGGAGGGGCAGATCGAGGGCGGGCCAAAGCCGTTCGTCGATACGCTGACCGAGGTTATTCAGGAAGTGTCCGAAGCCAAGAAAAACCCCGACGGCATTTCCGGCGTGTCAACCGGATTCCGCGATCTGGACAACAAAATGGGCGGGCTGCACAAATCCGACCTGCTGATTTTGGCCGGCCGTCCCGGCATGGGGAAAACCGCTTTCGCCACCTGTCTGGCGTTCAACACGGCGCGCAGTTTTTTGGAAGACATCCAAAAAGGCAAGGAAAGAAAAGGAGTCGCGTTTTTTTCGCTGGAAATGTCGGCGTCCCAGCTGGCGGGGCGTATTCTGGCCATGGAAACGCAAATCGCGTCGGACAAACTGCGCAACGGAAAAATCACGACGGACGAATTCCGCCGCGTCGTCGGATTCGCGGCCGATTTGGAAAAAGTCCCCCTGTTCGTTGACGACACCCCCGGATTGACCGTCGCGGCGATTCACAACCGGTGCCGCCGTTTGAAACGCGACGCGTCCAAAGGGTTGGGACTGGTCGTCATCGACTATTTGCAGCTGATTGATATGTCCACGTCGGTTTACAAAGGCGACATGGTGCGCGGATTGACGGAAACGACGCGTTTGCTGAAGATTATGGCAAAAGATTTGAACGTCCCCGTCCTCGTCCTGTCCCAGCTGAGCCGCGCGGTCGAACAGCGCGAAGACAAACGCCCGCTGTTGTCCGACCTGCGTGATTCGGGTTCCATCGAACAGGACGCGGATATCGTGATGTTCGTGTTCCGCGAACACTATTACATCAAAAACAGCGTTCCCGTCCAACGCCAGAACGAAACCGAGGACAAGTTCAACGACCGTATCCGCAAATGGGAAAAATCTCTGGTCGATTTGGAAAAGAAGGCCGAACTGATCATCGCCAAGCAACGTCACGGTTCGCTGGGGACGATTGATTTGTCGTTTGAAGGGCAGTTCACCCGTTTCGGCGATTGGATCAATCCCGATTTCAACGGCGGGGAGTAAAGCGTTCCCGCGCGAAATCCAGCAATCCGGCGCGGCCGATCCGCCCGTTTTCCGCCAGCCAGTGTTCGTGAACTTGTTCAAGGGCGGCTTTGATTTGGTTTTTCTTGACCAGTTCCGTCAAATCCCCGCCGGAAAAGCGGAACGGCGGAATTTCGACGCCGCGGCATTTTTCGCCCAGCGACAGCCAGCCGTCGTTGCCGTCAACGGATGCGAACAAGGACAAAACCTCGTCCGTTCCGGTTTTGCGAAAACGGACGGCAAAGCGGAAAACGTCGTTGTCCGTATAGCTTTCGTGCGGCTTTGAACGGTCGAACGACGCCGCCAGCATCATCGGTTTTCTTTGGGTTTTCGATAATTGCCAACGCTGTGTTGCCGCTTCCACGCCCTCCGGCGTCACACCGTACAATGCCGCCAACCGGAACGGCAGGCACGCGGCGGGGAACAGGTGCAGAAAACGGTTCAGAACGGGCAATCCTTGTGCCGGAAAGTATGTTTCCAGCAAACCGGTGTCGTTCATGGCGCTCAATCCGCGGGCGGCGTTGTCCGTTTCGACCAGCTTGAACAGTTCCCGCCGCGTGCGGTCGAGCGACAGACGCGCCAGTCCGCCGCCACCCGACCGGCAGGCGTCCATCGTCGCGGCGTCGGGTTCGGCGTCGAATCGCGCCAGAAAACGGAAATAGCGCAGAATGCGCAGGCAGTCTTCGCCGATTCTTTGGGCGGGGTCGCCGATGAACCGCACACGCCCGTCGTTCAAATCCCGAACGCCGTCGCAATAATCGTAAACGGTGCCGTCGAAATCGGCGTACAGGGCATTGAACGTGAAATCGCGGCGCGCGGCGTCTTCCTCCCAATCTTTGGTGTAAACGACTTTCGGCCGCCGTCCGTCGTTTTCGATGTCGCGGCGCAGGGTCGTCATTTCAATGGTCGGAAAGCGGTCGTCGCCCGTCAAAACCGTCACCGTGCCGTATAAAAATCCGGTCGGCAGGACGGTGAAGCCCCGCTTTTTCAAAATCCCCATGACGGCGGCGGGTTTCAACGGCGTCGCCATGTCGATGTCGGCGGGTTCCCGTCCGGCCAGCGTGTCGCGGACGCATCCGCCGACGAACCGCGCCTTTCCTTTCAGGGCGGACAGGATTTTCCCGATTTGCGGGACGGATTGCCAGACGGGGTCATTCAGACGCATCGGGGGCTTGATCCATATGCGCGGGGACGATTTGCCCGTTGACGAATTTCGGCGGGGTGTAAACGCTGTCGGCGGGGGCTTTTTCCGGTTCGCTGAAGAAAAACAGGAACGCGAAAACGCATCCCAATCCGGCCGCGATCAACGGTTTCACGGGATACGCGTCCGTTGTTTTGACAAAGCGGCGCTTTATCCCGTAAATCAAAAACGGAATCGAAAACGGCAAAAGGACGGAAAACAAAACCCTGAACATATCGCTTTATCCACACGGTCGAATCTTTTACACTGTTTGTACCACGAACGGATGAAAAATGAAATGCTTACTCTGATCGACTGCAAAAACGATGAAAGCGACGCCCGCGTCGCGTTTTCATGGCGCAACGATCCCGAAACGGTCGCCGCGTCGTACGTCGCCCAACCCAAAAGCTGGGATTCGTTTTTCATGGAATACACGGAATGTTATTTCGCGGACGCCGGTTTGTCCCCCGTGTTCGTTTTCGACGGGGCAAAGCCGGCGGGATTCGTCCGGTTTGAAAGGGCGCGTCCGCCCGAATTGAACGGAAAAACGGCCGTCGAGATCATGATCAACATCGCGCCGGATTGCCGCGGCAAGGGAATCGGCACGGCGGCCGTCGCGGCGTTGAAAGACCGGTTCCGCCAAGCGGGCGAGATGTTTTTGCTGGCGGATGTCCGCGCCGGAAACGCCAAGTCGCGCGCTCTGTTTGAAAAGGCCGGATTCCGTCCGGCGGGCGAAAGAACGGAATATGTCGCGAAAACACGGGAAAAATGTCATATTGTGTGCTATCTTTGCAAATTATAGATGTTTTTTAATATTTTCGGCGGATAATCGGAAAAAACGGAGCTGTTGATGTCTTTATCCCATTATTTCATTTTTCTGGCGTGCGTCCTGATCGTCGATATCGCCGTTTTGTACGGTTGCTTTTTCGTTCGTGAAACAAGGGATTTCGACAATATCCGCAACGAAACGTTCAGTCTTTCCATGCCCGAGGCGTACCCGATTCAGGCGGTCTGTCTGCTGGCGGCGTCGGCGGCGCTGTTCTTTTTCATTCCGGACAAGGCGTGGATGTGGGAAAACCGGATGCCGCAGCTGGGGGGATTGTGCGTTTTTTGCGCGCTGACCGGCTGTCTGCCCGTTAAAAGGCGCGCCGCCGGATTTTTGGTCGGATTGCTGGAACTGGCCGCCGTGGGCGCGTTTGTCTTTTTCCTGCCCGACAACGGTTTGTGGGAAAAGACGCCCTATCCGCCGCAGGCTGTGCGCGCCGCCGCTGCCATTGTCTGGTTCGGCGTTTTTAAATTCATGGCGTCTTTGCGCCGGTCGGAAGGGATCGTCGCGATCCAGTCGTTCTTTACGGGATTTGCCGCGCTGGCCATGTTGGTGCTGGCGCCGTTCGCCGTTCCGTTGTTGCAGACGGGTGGGGGGTTGCTGGTTTTGATTTTCCTGACGGTGCCGCTTTATTACGTTTTGGATTGCGATTTGCCGATGAACAGGGCGTGCGCCGGCGTTTTTTGCATGTTCTCGACGGGATTCGCGGTTTTGACCGCGCTGAACGGCAAGTGGAGCGTTTCCTGCCTGCTGCTTTCGTATGTTTTGTTTGAACTGGTCTGCGTTTGCTACCGGTTTTTGAAAAACACGCTGCTGCGCCGCGCGGAACCGCTGATGTTCGCCGACGCTTTGCAGGACAGGGGCGCGTCCGTTGAATATGTGAACCTGCTGATCATCCGCTATCACCTGTTCATGTTCGCGCTGATCCTGTTCGTCGTTTTCACCGACATCCAGCTGCAAGCCGTCATTCTGGCCGTCCTGCTGTATTGGAAGCTTTATTTCAACATCATGACGCCGGCGTCCAAAACCTCTTTTGTCGAGCTGTACCGGCAGGTCAAACGCGATTCCAAAAACGGGTTGGCGCAAACGGCGCAAGTCATTGATCAGCTGAAGGAAAAATACCAAAAGAAACCGGACGGGCAAAAGGATTCGACCGATGAACAGCAGTCCTGATTTGCTGACGCGCCGTCTGGCGGTGGAGATTTTTGACGCGGTTTTGCGCCGCGATCGGGGGGTGGAGGACGAATACGCCGCCCGTATGGAAAAACAGGACGGAATCCGACCGCTGGAACCGCGGGACAGGAATTTCGTGCGGCTGCTGGCGACGGTCATGCTGCGCCGTTTGGGGCAGATCGACGACATCGTCGGCCGGTTTTTGAAAACGCCCCTGCCGGACAAGGCCTGTTTCGTTTCGGACGTTCTGCGCGTCACGACGGCGCAGCTGGTGTTTTTGGACACGCCGGCGCACGCGGCCGTTTCGACGGGTGTCGCTTTGGTGAAAAGCCACAGGGATTACGCGGGGTTCGCCGCTTTGGTCAACGCCGTTTCCCGCCGCGTCGCGGAACAGGGTAAGCAAATCGCCGACGGGCAGGACGCCGCGAAAATGAACGTTCCCGCTTGGCTGTATAGCGAATGGCAAAAGGAATACGGCGCGGAAAACGCCCGCAAAATCGCCGCGGCCGGACTGCGCGAAGCGCCGCTGGATTTCAGCGTCAGAGGTGACGCCGCCGTTTGGTCGCAAAGATTGGGGGCTGTGGAAATGCCGACGGGGACGTTGCGCCGTCAGGATCAGGCGTCCGTGCCGTCGTTGGACGGGTTTGACGACGGCGCGTGGTGGGTGCAGGATCTGTCCGCCGCGATGCCGGCCGCTTTGTTTCATAATTTGTCGGGCAAAAAGGCCGTCGATCTGTGCGCCGCCCCCGGTGGAAAAACGGCGCAGCTGGCCGCCATGGGCGCGGACGTGACCGCCGTTGACGTGTCCGCCAACCGGATCAAACGGCTGCGTGAAAATATGCGCCGGTTGAATCTGGATGTGAAAATCGTGTGCGCCGACGTGCGCAAATGGTGGCTGGAAACGGTAAAGCCGCAAAACCTGAAGTTCGATGCCGTTTTGTTGGACGCGCCGTGTTCCGCGACGGGGACGTTGCGCCGTCATCCGGATGTTGCGTGCCACCGCGCGCCGCAGGATGTCGAACGGCTGAACAAAGTGCAGGCCGAGCTGTTGGAAACCGCGGTCGGTATGCTGGCGGACGGCGGCGAACTGGTATATTGCGTGTGTTCGATTCTGCCGTCGGAGGGGCGGGAAATCATTGACGCCGCCGTCAAACGCGGGGTGGTGGAGCGCGTTCCCCTGACCGCCGGCGAAGTCCCCGCCGAAATGATCACCGAAAGCGGCGATTTGCGCATTTTGCCGTTTTTTTACGAATCAAGCGGCGGGTGCGACGGATTTTTCGCCGCCCGTTTGAAAAAGGGGGCAGGAAAATGAGCGTGATTGAAACGGCCAGAACGGCGGTGCTTTATCCTTTTATGGAAAGCGGTTTCAACGATAAAACGGCCGCTTTCATCGAAACGGTGTCGTGGATCAGGGACAGCCGCCGCGTTGACGTTCTGGTCACGGTGGACAAGGCGGGGCAAACGTCGCGGTTGTTGAAAAAAGCGCGTCTGCCGTACGAGGAAGTCGGCTTTTCCCGTCCGTTGACGGCGGGGGATTGGTATTTTCCGGCTTTGTTCAAACTGATGCGGTCGGCGCTGCCGTCGTTTTTCTATTTCAAGGCTTACAAGGTCGGTTTGGTGCATTGCCCCGACCTGACATCGTTGTTGTGCTGGGGCAACACGGCGAAAATGAACCGCGTCCGTTTCATCGCGTCGCTGACGGCGGCGGAACGGGTTTCGCATTTCGCGTCGCTGATGCTGGCGGACGCGGCGAAGCTGGTTTGCGCGAACGAAGACGTGCGCCAAAAAATGCCGCCGCGTTTTTCCTCTGCGGCGCTGCTGGCGCCCGAAGCGCAAAACATCGTCGAGAATATGCAAGCGGACACGCGGCGCAAAAACGCCGTCGATTTTTGGACGGATCTGTACGCGTCCCTGTGCGCCAAGCCGGATCCGGCGAAAATGACCGGTCTGTTGAACAAAAACTGATTTTGGAGAATTGGGCATGAAAAGGCTTTTTCTGTTTTTTTTGATGTTGTTTTCCTTTCCCTGCGCGGCGCAAAACCTGCTGGACACGAAAAAAGTCGAACACATCGGCGTTTTCGACGATTGGAACGCCTATATTTTCAACAGTAAAAAGGACAAGGTCTGCTATGTCGCGTCCCAGCCGCTGAAATCGTCGGGCGAATACCAACGCCGCGGCGACGTGTTTTTGATCATTTCGCACCGTCCCGACGAACAGCTGTTCGACGTTTTGACGTATGTCGCGGGATATACCTATCTGCCGCGGTCGGAGGTTCTGTTCCGCGTCGGCAACGTCAAAGCCAACCTGTTCACCAGCGAAGACACCGCTTGGGCGAAGAATTTGAAAACGGACGCCGAAATCGCCCGCGCGATGAACAAAGCCGTCCGCGTTACCGTCAAAGGTCTGACCATTGACGGTATCGAAACGCACGACGTTTTTTCGATGAAAGGGTTCAACAACGCGATGGAAGCGATCAACCGCCTGTGCCGCCAGCCCGCGGGATAATGCGAACAAAGGGCTTTTTTATTTTTTTCAATGGTGCTATGCTTGCGTTCAATAAGCCATTCGAGGTTTGAAAATGAATACAAATTCAGCTGCCGATCCTGCCCGTCAGGAATTTATGGATATGTACGAAGACGCTTTGATCGACCTGATGGACAGGTCGGGCGACGCGGAACTTTCCGAGGACGAAGAACGCGCAATGCGCGTCAACGCCATGGTCGATACGGCCTTGCGGGTGCGCAAGGATATGGATCCGCTGTTGGCCAACAAATTGAAATCACTGGAAAATTTAAAGGATTACAAGCAATACCTGCTGACCGAATTTCGTATTTTCGGTTATGTGTCCAAACAGGCGGCCGCCCGCGTTTTCGCGGAATACCTGCTGTTGTCGATCATTGACGAATTTGAAATCGACGACAGGATCGATTTTGACGTTTTCGGCGACGAAATGAACCAAGCGTTTGCCAAAATGCCGGACGATTATAAGGATTTGCGCCGCATTTTCCCGTGGGGGCGGCTGATCGACTAATTCGATCCCTTTTCGGGCAGCTTTGTCAAAACAAATTCGGCAACGGACGCGGGCAGACAGCTGATCGCCCACACCGAAAAAGCCAGCAGGGGCGGAAAAGTGATCCGCCCTTTGTTTTTACGCAATCCGGCCGCGATGATTTTCGCCGCTTTTTGCGCCGGCATTAAAAACGGCATCGGGAATTTGTTTTTTTCCGTGATGCGCGAAACGACGAATCCGGGGCAGATGACATTGATTTCAATGCCGCTTTTTTTTAAATGCCCGCGCAATGCTTCACCCCACGCGCGCACGGCGTTTTTCGATCCGGAATAAGCCGGCGCGGACGGCAATCCCCTGTATCCCGCCAAAGAACTGGTCAGTGCGATTTGACCGCGGCCGCGCGGTTTCATTTTTTCGACGGCGGGCAGGACGGTGTTCAAAACGCCGTTGACGTTGACGTTGAAAATCGTGCGCGTCATTTCGGCCGATTCACCGCCGTCCGCCGGTCCCGCCGACACGCCCGCGTTGGCGAACACCAGATCCAGCGGCGCGATTTTGTCGCACCGGCTGATCCAGTTTTCCATGGCCGCCGCGTCGGTGACATCCAGCTTTTCGGCAAAGACGCGCGCCTGTTTCGCGCGGCACGCGTCGGCGACGCTGCCCAGTCGTTCCGCGTTGCGCCCGCATAAAAACAGCGTCGCGCCCTCTTTCGCGTAATATAGAGCCAAAGCTTCGCCGATGCCGCTGGACGCGCCCGTGATCAAAATATGTTGCGGATTTTTCATTTTTGCATTCCCGTTTCATTTCGTTTTATGTAAGGTAATGCAAACCGGTTTGTAAATAAAGGGGCTTTGATATGGAAAGTATGACGGGCTTCGGCTCTTTTCACGGCGACAACGGCGTCGCGTGGACATGGACGTTGCGCAGTGTGAACGGCAAAGGGTTGGAAATCCGGTGTCGTTTCCCCCAAGGGTACGAGGAAATGGAACCGGCTGTTCGTGATTGCCTGCGGGCTTTTTTCGCGCGCGGCAGCGTTTCGGCGACGTTGGAGCTGGCCGACGGCGCGACGGGGCAGACCCCGAAAATCAATCAGGCTTTTTTGGAAGAGCTGTGCCGTTTGGCGGAAAACGTCCACGCGCGCCATCCCTCCCTGCGTCCCGCCGGCATTGACGGGCTGTTGAACGTGCGGGGCGTCGCGGATGTCGGCGCACAGGACGATCCCGCCCGCCGCGACGAATTGACGCGTTTGTTTCTGACATCGTTGGAACAGGCGGCTGAATCCTTGAAAAACGCCCGTTTGACCGAGGGGGCGAAAATCGCCCTGTGCCTGAAAGAACAGGTGGATCAAATCGAACGGCTGGTGTTCGAGGCCAAGGCTTTGGAATCCGTCCAACCGCAAAAGATCCGTCAAAAACTGTTGGAAAACCTTGCGTTGATTCGCGGGGACGCCGATTTGCCCGAAGACCGGTTCATGCAGGAAGTCACGGCGTGCATGATGCGCGCCGACGTGCGCGAAGAGCTGGACCGTTTGGCCGCCCATGTCCGCACGGCGCGCGAATTGTTCACGGAAACGGGCGCGATCGGCAAAAAATTGGACTTTTTATGTCAGGAATTTAATCGCGAAGCCAACACGCTGTGTTCCAAATCGGCCGACATCGACTTGACGCGGGTCGGCATGGCGTTGAAAACGGCGATCGACCAGCTGCGCGAACAAACGCAAAATATCGAATAGGAGGTTTTATGTCGGAATCCATTAAACGCAGAGGTTTCATGCTGGTTCTTTCCTCGCCGTCCGGCGCGGGAAAAACCGCGATCGCCCACCGCATTTTGGAAACGGAGGACAATATGTCCCTGTCCGTTTCCGTTACCACCCGTCACCCTCGCCCCGGCGAAGTCAACGGAAAGGATTATTTCTTTGTCGATCGTCCGACGTTCGACGGCATGGTGCAGCGCGACGAATTTTTGGAACACGCTGAATTTTGCGGCAACTGCTACGGCACACCGCGCGAACCCGTCCGCAAGGCGTTGGAGGACGGCAAGGACATCCTGTTCGACATCGAATGGCAGGGAACACAGCAAATCGCCGAAAACGCGCGCGAAGATCTGGTCAGCGTTTTCGTTTTGCCGCCGTCCATGGCCGAATTGGAACGCCGCCTGTTTTCCCGCGCGCAGGATTCGGCCGAAGTCGTCCGCCAGAGAATGGCGACCGCCGCGTCGGAAATGAGCCATTGGAACGAATACGATTATGTAATCGTCAACACGGATTTTGACGAAAGCGTCAAAAACGTCCGGTCAATCATTCAGGCGGAACGTTTGAAACGTCAACGGCAAAACGGATTGGCCGGATTTGTCAACGCGATGCGGTCGCAAACGGCCTGATTCCGCCGAGTCGCGAAAACGCCCCGTCAACCGGCGGGGGCGTTTTTTTGTCCGGAAAATTTCCGCCGGCGCGTAAAACGAGAGGGGCTTGTATCGGGCTGTCGCGTCTCGTCGTTCACTGACGCTTCCAATTCCGCCTAAGTTTCGCCGTCGCTTTTCGCTCGGCTCAACAAGGCTCATTGCGTTGGCCAACCAAAACAGACATTTCGGTCTGTTTTTGTTTGGCGCGCCCTCTGCTCGGGTTTGCTTTTGTAAATAAAAAAGCGGGTGAAGGGAATGTTCGCTGTCGCGTCTGCGCGTCGTCACCTACGGTGACCGAACCCTCTTACTCGGGTTCGATTCCGCACTTTCTTTCCAATAAAAAAAAGCCGCGCAAGGCGGTATTTTTTCCTGCAATTCCGCCTAAACTCGGCTACGACTGCCGTCTTGCCTCGTTAAGGCTCATTGATAACAAAACAAAAACGCCCGTTTGAGGGCGAAAAACGACCCTGCCAACGACACGGCCTGCCCAATTCCGCCTAAACTCGGCCACGACTGCCGTCTTGCCTCGTTAAGGCTCATTGATAACAAAACAAAAACGCCCGTTTGAGGGCGTTTTTTAGTTTTGTTATTGGAGCGGGTGAAGGGAATCGAACCCTCGTATTCAGCTTGGGAAGCTGCTGCTCTGCCATTGAGCTACACCCGCGATACCGTTACCTTTCCACAAATTCGTTAAAACTTTGTGTAGATAATTCCTCTTCCAGCTGAATCGACAATTTTTTCAATAAATCGTAGGTCAAACCGATCCACAATTTTTCACGCGCTTCCAATGACGCTTCCTGATCGATCACGGTATAGGCGTCGGGCAGATCGCGGCTGTCAACAGCTTTTCTGGTTTCGCTTAAAACGCGGCCTTCGCTGTCTGTGATCTGCAGGGAAACCTCAAAACGGCCGACGTATTTGTGTTTGGCCGATTTGTTCAGAGATCCGCCCGTGTAAATGCGTTCTTCGATAATGCTGGCGTCAATGATCAGGAAACGGACGTGACGGTCGGGCGTTTTATCGACCGAAAAACGGTTGACCGCCCATTTGTGAATGATCTGTTCCGGATAAACCAGCATCAACTGGTCAACGTTCGGCGCGCGCGTCGGCAGGTTGTAGCTGGAAATGAATTTGATGTCTTCGGCTTTCAGGCGGATTTTCTTGCCTAACGGAACCAGCGGATGCGAATCGCCGGGGGCGCGCTGGACATACGGCGTTTCGGCGTAAGCCTGCGGCTGGTTGTATTGCGTCTGCTGCGACGGAACGTAATTTTGCGTCTGCGGATCGTAAGTATATGTCGAACCGGTGGAACAGGCCTGCGCGGTCAGAGCGCAAACAGCCAAAGCGTAAAAGCGTGAAAATCTGAAAGCCATTGCGACTATTCCTCCGCGTCCAAATCTTTTAAATCCAAAACGTAACTTTTTCCGCAGAACTGACAATCGACTTTGATCTTTCCGTCAACCGCCATTTCCGACCGATCCTGTTTCGGAAAACGTCTTAACATTTCTATTACCTTTTCTTGCGAACAACGGCAACCGAATTTTATCGTTTTCTGCATAAAAAAGTGCAAATCGTTCAAATGGTACAGCCGGTAAAGCAGCTTTTCCAGCGGCAAACCGGAATCCAACAGCTCCGCTGGCGTCGCGGAATGAAGCAAAACGACCGAAGTGTTCCACAAATCTTCGATTTCGTCTTCTTTTAATTCGCGCGCGATCTGGCGGTCCATCGGCATGCGTTGCAGCATGATCGCCGCGCCCGTCCATCCTTTGCCCGATTGCGACGGCGTCGCCACGGCGATTTTCAGCGCCGTTTCGATCTGTTCGGATTGTTTGAAATATTCCAGAACGCAATCGGACAAAGTCGGTTGGTTCAACGCGATCACGCCCTGATAGCTTTGATCTTTCGTTTCCACGTTGAACGCCAGCGTGCCTTCGCCGAAAAACGCGGCAATCTGGCCTTTTTCCGCGTCCGCGGCGGCTTTTTCAACCGCGTCGGCGTTGAAACGGGCGTATCCGCGCATTTGCCCGTCCGTCGTCAAATCGACGGCCAGAACGGAAACCGCGCCGTTGCCTTGGATCTGCAGGGTGAACACCCCGTCGTATTTGATCGTCGAAGCCAGCAGAGCCGTCAAAACGCCCGCCTGCGCCACCAAAACGCCGACCGGTTCGGGATAGTCGTGCTGGGAAATGATTGTGTCCAGCGTCGCGTTCAGCCGGACGGCCTGTCCGCGGGACAAACCGGAATCAATTAAAAAAGGGCAAATTACGTCTGTTGTTGCGTCGGTCATGGGGATTTCCTTTTTTTCAATCATGTGACAACTTCCTTTAAAAACGTTTAAAATTCGGCTATAAGCGTTTCGTCCGGTTTTCTTTTCAAAAGGAATAAATCGTGTCTGAAACCAAATCCGTCAAGCCCGTGACGCAAAAGCGTCTGATGAATATCGCGCTGTACTACCTCGGCCGGTACGAAAGCTCGGCCGACAATCTGCGTCGTCTGTTGAAACGGCGGGTCGCGAAAGCGGCGATGAAAGGCGCGGACGTGCCCGACGAATCGGCGGAATGGATCGAATCGGTCGTCGCGGAAATGAAACGGGCGGGATATGTGAACGATTCGCGATTCGCCGCCATGACGGTCGAAAAATACAGAAAAGCGGGGAAATCGGAACGCTTCATCCGGCAAAAACTGGCGCAGGCCGGTATTGATCCGGACGGACAGGACGCCGCTTTGTCAACGGGCGACTCGGCGGAAAACGGGGATTCCGATCTGGACGCCGCCATGCGTTTGGTCGCCAAGCGGCGGATCGGCGCGTTCCGGCCGGCGCAGGATCGGGCGGCGTGCCGCAAAAAGGATTTGGCGGTGTTGGCGCGCGCGGGATTTTCGTTTCAAACGGCCGTGCGCGCTTTGGGGGAATATGACGGTGACGGGGACGAAGATGTCGAATATTGATCTGGTCGTTTTTGATTTTGACGGCGTGCTGGTGGACAGCGAAACGATGGGGTGTCAAATCTGGTCGGACGTTTTCGCCAAACACGGCATGAACGTTCCCGCCAAAGACATTATGGAAAAATACACGGGCAAAACGGGAACGCTGATCTGCCGTTTGATCGAACAGGAATACGGGTACGAAATTCCCGACGGTTTTTTGGACGAAGTCAACGAAACCACCGAGTCGATCATGGCTAAAGAGCTGAAAACAGTCGCCGGCGTCATGGAAACGTTGCCGCGGTTGAAAACGCCGGTCTGCATCGCTTCGGGCAGTCGGCCGAAACGGTTGAATATGTGCTTGGACGTGACGGGACTGCGGAAATTTTTTCCCGACGAAACGGTGTTCAGTTCGCACTATGTCAAAAACGGCAAACCCGCCCCCGACATCTTTCTTTACGCGGCTGAAAAAATGCGAGTCGCACCGCAGAAATGCTTGGTTGTGGAAGATAGCTCGTCCGGTGTCGTCGGGGCGTTGGCGGCCGGTATGCGGGCGTTCGGTTTCATGGGCGCGTCGCATTGCACCCCCGCGCGCGGTGTCCAGTTGCTGGAAAGCGGTGCGGAACTGCTGTTCGACGATTTCACGAAACTGCCGGAGCTGATCGAAAAGGCTTAACCGTCTTCGCGGTGCAGCAAAACGGTGATGCTGATCGACGCGAAAATCAGCGGCGGGCTCCAAATCGCGAATCCGACGGGCAGGCTGGCTGCGAATCCCATCGCGTAAGTGATGCGCGTCATGAAATACAGCAGGAAACCGCTGGCGATAGCCGCCGAAATTTTTAACGCGCCGCCGCCCGCCCTCTGATTCGGGTCAACGGAAAACACGGCCGCGATCAACACCATGGTCATCAACAAAAACGGCGAAACCAGCAGGGATTGCAAGCGCATTCTGTGTTGGTGCGCGGAAAATCCGGACTTTTCAAAAAACTTGATGATTTCCGGCAAGTCCCAAAACGAAATCGTTTCCGGCGACGCCAAATTCTTGGTGATTTTACCCAAAGTCAGCTCGGTCGGGATCATCAGACTCGGCAAATATTCGATGTTTTTGCCGTCTTCATAGATGCGCACGCCGCTCAGGTTGAAAAATCCGTCGCCCAAAACGGCCTGTTGCGCGTCGATTCGTTTTAAAAACTCATCCGAATCGGACAACACCAGAATACCGACATTTTTCAATGTCAGTTCCAGCTTTTCCTGCCGGATGTCGTTGGTGTGCAGGACGTACATTTTATTGTCGCGGTGTTCGCGCAGCCAAAGCCCCTGCGATGTCGAAATATGCGGTTCGCCCCGGCGATTGTCGTCCAGCCGCTGGAATTTGCTGTACATGGCGGCGGAAAAGGGGTTGAACAGTGCGACGGAAAGCACGCCTATTATAAAAGAAGTCGCCAGCAACGGTGTGACAAACTGCCAGACCGACTGTCCGGCGGCACGGATGATGACCAGCTCGCTGCTTTTCGTCAAACGCCAGAACACGATGATCGCGGCGATCAAAACGATGAACGGCAGGACGGTCAGCAACATATTGGGCAGTTTCAGCAGTCCCAAAGTCAGAACGTTGCCGAATCCGAACGACGGAATCGATTCCTTTTTCATCAATTCGATGACGTCGAACAGCAAAATGATCGCGCCCAGCGTCAAAGACACGGCGAAAAAGGACATTAAAAACTGTCTGATGATATAACGGCTGAGAATTTTAGGCACTGCCATGATAAAAAAAACCTTTGAAAAAACCTTGATATCCAAGGGATAACACGGACAGATGAAAAAAAAATGAACTTTTTTCAAAAAAGTTATTGACGATGAGTTTGAAATAGGTATATAAGCTGACCTTGCCG
>ERZ808246.1279-NODE-1279-length-18444-cov-3.416010_pt1 | contig 18444 bp, 19 predicted proteins | sample MGYA00521083_ERZ808246 | MGnify/ENA primary metagenome ERZ808246 (study PRJEB31516, sample SAMN03275577) | gut metagenome | biome: mammalia-associated habitat; material: feces | host: Papio cynocephalus | place: Kenya | collected 2012-07-07 ... | reverse complement strand
AAAAGATGAATATGCTTATATTTCTGGTGGAAATGTATATTTTGATATTAGTAAACTTGATGACTACTATGTTTTAACTAACCATCAAGAAGATGATTTAGTTGTTGGCGCAAGAGATGGGGTTGAAGAAGATTCAAATAAGAGGAATCAAGCAGATTTTTCTTTGTGGTTTACGACTTCTAAGTTTGAAAATCATGAATTATTATGGGATTCTCCTTGGGGAAAAGGTTATCCTGGATGGCATATAGAATGTAGTGGTATTTCTATAAAATATTTAGGAGAACATTTAGATATTCATGGTGGAGGAGTTGATAATATTTTTCCACATCATACAAATGAAATAGCTCAAAGTGAAGCATATCTTGGTCATAAATGGTGTAATTACTGGTTTCATAATGAACATCTTTTGGATCAAACTGGTAAAATGAGTAAATCTAAAGGAGCAATACTTACTGTGACTAAATTAAAAGAAAATGGATATGATCCTTTAGCCTTTAGATTTATGTGCTTAAATTCTCATTATAGAAAGCAATTAGTTTTTTCTTATGACGCACTTACTCAAGCAGAGACTACATTAAAAAAATTAAGAAATAAAATTAAAACACTTTCAGATGATGGCGAATTAGATAAAAAAGCATATGATATATACAATAATAAATTTATTTTAGAAATTTCTAATGATTTAAATACTGCAAATGCTATAACAGTTATTTATGAGTTACTTAAGGATTCTTCTGTGTCAGACAAGACTAAAATATCGTTAATCACAGCATTTGATGAAGTTTTATCTCTTGATTTAATTAGTACTGAAGAAGAAAATTTGGAAAACGATGCGTATATAAAAGAAAAGATTGCTGAAAGAAATGAAGCAAAGAAAAATAAGAATTATACTTTAGCAGATGAAATAAGAGACAATTTATTAAAAGAGGGAATCAAATTAATTGATACCCGTGAAGGAACTACTTATGAAATAATTAAGGATTAGTTTTTACTAATTCTTTTCTTATGATATAATATGTGTGGTGATTTTATGAATATATTAGAAATAAACGTTTTAGTTTTAGCGTATTTAGGTGATACTATATATGAAAATTATGTTAGAAAGTATTTAATTAATAAAGGAATTGCAAATGTTAATGATTTACAAAAAGAGGCTGTTAATTATGTAAGTGCAAAATCACAATCAGGGTATTTGAAGAAAATGATGGATGGTAATTTCTTATCTGATGAGGAACTTGATGTTGTAAAAAGAGCTAGAAATTATAAAACAACTTCTCATCCTAAGAATTGTGATATTATTACGTATAAATATGCGACTGGTTTGGAAGCCTTAATTGGTTATTTGAATCTAAAAGAAAACAATGAAAGGATAGATGAAATAATGAATTTTATCTTGGGGTAGTTTATGTTAGTTTATGGAAGAAATGTAGCAAAAGATATTTTAAAAAAAGGTGAAAAAGTTGAAAAGATTTTTTTACAAGAGAATTTTAATGATAAAGAGATAATTTCACTTATTGAAAATTCAAAAACTGTAGTTTTTTATAAGAAAAAAAGAGAAATTGATAATTTGTGTTCTGGTGTACATCAAGGTATACTCTTATTTATTCCGGATTATCAATATTCTGATATTAACACTTTTCTAAATAAAAATGAGGAGAAGGTTGTTGTTTTAGACCATATAGAAGACCCTCATAATTTAGGTGCTATTATTAGAACTTGTGAAGCTGCAGGAATAAAATCTGTTATTATTCCTAAAGATAGACAAGTCCAAGTTAATGCAACTGTTATGAAAACTAGTGTTGGTACATTGGATAATGTAAATGTAGTTCAAGTTACGAATTTGTCTAATACAATAGATAAATTAAAAGAAAACGGATATTGGATAGTTGGTACTGCTCTTAAAGATAGTGTTGACTATAGAGATATTGACTATACTGGTAAGATAGCTCTTATAGTTGGCAATGAAGGAACGGGAATATCTAATTTAGTTATGAAAAAATGTGACTTTATCGCAAAAATTCCAATGTATGGAGAAACTAATAGTTTAAATGCAAGTGTTGCGGCTGGAATAATGATATATGAGATGATTCGTAATAGAAAGTAGGTTAAATGAATTATAAAAATTATAATGATTATGAATTGATATCTATGGTAAGAGAAAATGATGAATTTTCATATTATTCTTTATTTGAAAAGTATAAGCCTATTGTAAAAAATATCTCTAAGGAATTTTATGATAGGTATTCTGATTATGGATATGACTATGATGATTTTATTCAAGAAGGTTATGTTGGATTTCAAAATGCTTTAAATAAGTATGATTCTTCGAAAGGAGCACTATTTTATACTTTTGTTGAATTATGTATTAGAAGACGATTACTTAGTTTTACTAAAAATATAACTTTACCAAAAAGAAATATAAGTAATAAGTATTTTGTTTCGTTAGATGATTTAGATGTAAGAGATAATTCAGTATCTTTAAATGATGAATTAGACTATGAAGACACTATGAATATTATAAAAGACGTCTTATATTCATTAGATTTAAAATATACTGCTCCATTTGAATTAAAAATGAATAATTTTTCTCTGAAAGAAATTTCTACTCTTTTAGAAGTATCAATAAATTCAGCTTCTTATAGAGTAAATTTAGTTAGAGACGAAATAAGGGCGAGAATATTATGTGAATAATTATTAATTTATAAATTGTTTTTTTTCTTAATATGATTTAAAATTATATTAGGATAGGATGGTTTTAATATGATTGGTAATAATTATAGAAATTATGAATCATGTAATCTTGATGAGTGGATTAAGGCTCATTCATCGGAAGATGATATGAAAGTATTATTTTTAAATATGGATAGAGCTTTAAAATATATTCATGAACATGATTATTGTATTAATGATTTTAGTCCAACACAGATTGATGTGTTGGAAAATAGGCCTGATTATGTCCAATTCGTTAGTTTAATTCAATTATCTCCTGATCCTATAAGAAAAAAGAAAATGATAAATGAAGACATATTTAACTCTAGTGTTATACAAATTTGTTATTATTTACATATTCCACTAAGCCAGTTAAATATTGAATTTTTAAAAGAAAATTTTGATTCATTTGCTCAATTTTTACCTAGTGAAAATGTTCCTTATTATAGAGGTGTAATTCAAAGAGGTGCTTCAGTTTATTTGTGTGAGTATGATGTTGAAAGACGTAATAGAGATTTAACAAATTTAGAAAAAGAATTAGGTGAAGATGCATCAAAAGATAAGTCACTTGTGAAAGAAAATAATAGACTCGATTTAAGTAGTTTTAATAATAATAGAATAAATGATACCATATATAAGCAAATCAGTGGAATTCGTGATTCTGCCTTTATTAATTATTTACTAGTTCCAACTATTTGTATGTTTACTCTTTTACTAATGTGTATGATAGGATGGGTATTAAGTTTAATTTAGTTCATATTCGTTGACATTTCTTTGTGTTTGTGCTATTTTAATGGTGTAAGCACTCAGAAGTGTTTTTATTTTGAAACAAATTAGGAATAGGTGAAGATATGGCTGAAGTTAGAAAGAAAGTTGTTGAAGACAAGTATAATACATCAAGTATAAAAACAGAAACGAAGAAAGTAGAAAAGAAAAAAAAGGAAAAGAAGACTACTAACAAGAAAGAAACTGTAGTTGAGAAGAAAAGTTTATTTGCTAGATTCATGACATTTTGTCATGGTGTTAAATCTGAATTTAAAAAAGTTCATTGGACAAATAAGAAAGATATGGTTAAATATTCTATAGCAACTATTATTACTATAATATTTTGTTCACTTTTCTTTTATGTAATTGATGTTCTTTTCGCATTAGTTCAATCTTTAATTGGTTAAAAAGGAGTTAGTATTTATGGAAAAACAATGGTATGTAGTTAATACTTATTCTGGTCATGAGAATAAGGTTAAAGAAAAATTAGAAATGAGAGCTGAATCTATGGATATGAAAGACTATATCTATAGAGTGGTTATTCCTGAAGAAAAAGTTACAGAAGTTAAAAATGGTGTAACTAAGGAAAGAACAAAGAAAATGTTCCCTGGTTATATTTTAGTTGAAATGGTAATGAGCGATGAGGCTTGGTATGTAGTAAGAAATACACCTGGAGTAACTGGATTTATCGGATCAAGTGGAAAAGGTGCTAAACCAACACCATTACAACCTTATGAAGTTGATAAAATTTTAGGTAATATGGGAATTAGCAGAATGAATGTAGATACTGAACTTAAAGAAGGTACTAAAGTTAAAATTATTGCTGGACCATTTAATGGAATGTTCGGAAAAATTGATTCTGTTGACTTAGCTAATCAAAAAGTTATGCTTTCAGTAGATTTATTTGGGCAAGAAACTTCTGTTGAAGTTGAACTTGGACAAATAGAAAATGCATAAAAAACAATAAAACACTTATTTTACTTGATATTTTAAACATTATGTGTTATTATTTAGGGGCTATATTTAGTTTATATATATAGTTATTCAGTGGGAAGCATGGTTTGCATTTATAAAAGCGGGAATCAAGCTATTTGGACCACTCGCGAAAACTAAAAATTATAGGAGGTGTTTTTCGTGGCAAAAGAAGTAGTAAAAAAGATTAAATTACAAATCGCTGCAGGAAAAGCTACACCAGCTCCACCAGTTGGAACTGTATTAGGACCTGCAGGAATAAACTTACAAGATTTCTGTACTAAGTACAATGATGCAACTAGAGATAGAATGGGTGATATTTTACCTGTTGAAATCACAATTTATGATGATAGAAGTTTTGATTTTGTAGTTAAAACTCCACCAACAAGTTTCTTATTAAAGAAATATGCAAATGTACAAAAAGGTTCAACAAATGGAGCAAAACAAACTGTTGCAACAATTAATAATGCAACATTAAAAGAAATTGCAGAAATTAAGTTACCTGATTTAAATGCATATACTATAGAAGAAGCAATGAAGATTGTTGCTGGTACTGCAAAAAACATGGGTATTGAAATTAAAGATTAATAAGTAATTTACCTTCAATATATAGGACAAACAAACCTAGTGGAAGGAATTATCCGCTTTAACCACATAAGGAGGAAAGAAAATGAAAAAGAGAAGTAAGAAGTATACTGAAGTTTTATCTAAAATTGATAAGACTAAAGCATATACAAAACAAGAAGCTGTTAAGTTAGTTAAAGAAACTTCTATTAGTTCTTTTGATGGTTCAGTTGAAGTAGCTATGAGATTAAATCTAGATACTAAAAAAGCTGATCAACAATTAAGAGGTGCTATAGTACTTCCTAAAGGAACAGGAAAGACTAAGAAAGTTTTAGTAATTGCAAGAGGACCTAAAGCACAAGAAGCAAAAGATGCTGGAGCAGATTATGTAGGAGATACTGATATGTTAGAAAAAATCGAAAAAGAAAATTGGTTCGATTTTGATACAATGATTGCAACTCCAGATATGATGCCTTTACTTGGTAAATTAGGTAGAGTTTTAGGACCAAAAGGTTTAATGCCAAACCCTAAGACTGGTACAGTTACAATGGATGTAAAAAAAGCAGTTGAAGAAGTAAAAGCTGGACGTGTTGAATATAGAACTGATTCATTCGGAAATATTCACGGTGTTATTGGAAAGTCTTCTTTCAGCGAAGAAGATTTACTTGCTAACTTAGATGCATTTGTTGCTCAAATTATAAGAATTAAACCAGCAACTGTAAAAGGTGAATATATTAAGAACATTTCTATATCATCAACTATGGGTCCTGGTATTAAAGTTGAAAATAATTTTGACAAATAATAATTTATAGTATATAATAAAGACAATTTGTAGGTGCCATAGACAGTAGGTGTGAAAATAAATCCTACCGAGGACTTTTACTAGTAAATTTAAAAGGTTCTCGTGTGATTGAGAACCTTTTATTATGGCATCCCTCAATAAATTAAGGAGGTGTATTATGGCAAGTGAAAAGATATTAAAGCAAAAGCAATCTGTAATTGATGAAATTAAAGATCGTGCTTCTAATGCTAAAACTATAGTATTATTCGATTATCGTGGAATTACAGATAGTGAAGCAAAAGAATTACGTGTTAAGTTAAGAGAAACTAATTCAGATTATAAAGTATATAAAAATACTTTAATGACTAGAGCTTTCAATGATTTAGGTATTGACCTTTCTGAAGGATTAAATGGACCAAGCGCATTTGCATTTGGTGAAGATCAAATCGCTCCAATTAAGGTTATATCAGAATTTGCTAAAACTCACCCAGCATTAGTTTTAAAAGTAGGGATTGTTGATGGAGAAAAAGCTGATCAAGCTAAATTAGCTGAGTATGCTTCATTACCATCTAGAGACCAATTATTAACAATGCTTGCAGGTGGTATGATGGGTATCGCAAGAGACTTATCTATTTGCTTAGACTTATATAGTCAACAAAAAGAAGAAAATTAATAATATAAAATATAGGAGGAAATAAAATGGCTAAATTAACAAAAGAAGATTTTATCAGTAGTTTAAAAGAAATGAATTTATTAGAAATTAAAGAATTAGTAGATGCAATGAAGGAAGAATTTGGTGTTGATCCATCTGCTGTAGCAGTTGCTGCACCTGCTGGAGCTGGAGCTGCTGATGCTGCACCAAGTACAGTTACTGTAACAATCGCTGATGCTGGAGCTTCTAAAGTTGCTGTAATCAAAGTTGTTAAAGAAATTACTGGTTTAGGATTAAAAGAATCTAAAGATATCGTTGATAACAACGGAGCTGTTAAAGAAAATATTCCAACAGCTGAAGCTGATGAAATCAAAGCTAAGCTTGAAGAAGCTGGAGCTACTGTAGAAGTTAAGTAATTTAACTTCTTTTTTTTATTCTAAAAATATGTTATAATTTTTTCTATAATAGGAGGAATAATGATATGTTTATGAATAAAATAGAGTCTATTAAGTCTTCAAAATTAGGTAAAAACATGAAAAAAAACAATTTAGTTGTTAATCAAAAAAATGCATCACCATTAATTAATGATATGGTAAAACAGATGAGTGTTATTGAAGATTCACTAAATCAAATAAATAATATTTTAAATAAAGCGGTTTATAAAAAAGTTGTAGATGGAAAAGATATAGACAATTTTTTAAATATCGGAACAAAATGCTCTACTACTGCGGGTAATTTTAATAAATTGAGTACAAATATAGAATTGAAATTTAATGATTCTTTGAAAAAATTCCAAATTAAAGAACTAAATGAAAGAATTTCAAATTTAGAAGAAAAAATATCTTTACTATATAATGAATAATTAATAAGGAGATGCAATATATGAAAACAAAAGAAAAAGCAAAACTTGAAAAAAAATTATCAAAAGAAATTGATAGATTAAAAAAATCAACAGAATTACTTCTTACAGATGCTACGATGATTCAAGTTGGTAATGATGATGAGGCTTATTGGAATGGAGAAGAAGCTTGTGATGCTTTAAAAAAGGTTCTTACACAGATTGAAAAAAACAAGACTTTATTAGAACAATTGGAAAAATGTGACAAACTTTTAAAAAATTAGTTGACAAATAAACTTAATGGTATATAATTGTATTATAACCTAGACAGCTGTGATGCTTATTGAATATATATATACATGTGATAGATATATTTTTACGGGCAGAATAACGTACTTCATTTTGATAGTGAAGGGTTTAACAGAATCCGTTCAGGAAAGATGAATAGTCTTTTAAAATAAATTACCTATTACGGTTGGGTTATATGTAATTTTGAGAGAAAGATACTCTTGTGATAAGTGCATTTTTTTAGACACTGATAATGTTTAAGTTAATGTAAAAAAACTCGGAGGTATGTAATATTTATTATTACATACCTTTTTCTTTTCTTTTTTTTTGTTTAATGCTAAAATTGTTATAGTATGTTATTGTAGGATAAAGAGTGGTGTAATAAATATGATTATATATATTTTACAAGAGAATAAATATTTTACATTTAGATTGCCTAATGTTGTTGAAGGAAATTTTGTTCTTAGCGACTATGATGATAATGGATTCAAAAGAAATCTCGTTAATATAGATGCTGTTAATTCAAAATGGATAATTAGGTCAAATGATAATGCTAAGATATTTGAAAATGTTAATAGTTTAACTTTTATTGATGCTGTTGAATTAAAAGAACAAAATTTCTATATGTTATCAACTGCATATAATCAAAATGTTTTCCTTTATGTTTCGTCAGGTAATGACACTACTTTTTGTGTAAAGAAATTTAATACAGCTGATTCTAAGTCTTTTTTAACTTTTGGTAAAGATAATTCTTGTGATGTTATATTACGATCAGATATATTATCTCCAAAAATATTTGAAATAAAGAAAATAGATAATGATTTTGTATTTAATGCACTTGATACTAATGCATTAGTCTATATTAATGGAATAAGATATACAAATAAAATATTAAATAATTTTGATTTTATTTTTATTAATGGTTTTAAAATATTATTGTGTAATGATTTACTTTTTATAAATAATCCTAATAATAATGTATATATAAAATGTGATAAATTATTAGATATTCATCCTGAATATGCTATTGGAGATATTGATTCAACTACCAAGTCTTTTGCTGATTTTTATGATAGTAATGATTATTTTAATAAGTCTCCTGTGTTTAGAAGAAAGTTCAAAAAAATTAAAGTAGTAATTACTAGTCCTGAAGAGAAAAAAAAATCTGATGATAATTCAATAATAATGTCAATTGTTCCATCTGCTTTGATGAGTATAACTACATTAATTTCAGCATATTTCTCTGTAAAAAGTTATTCGAATGGAAATGGTGATAAAGAAAATATGATTACTATGGTTGTAATGTGCGTAGTAATGTTATTTATTTCACTTGTTTGGCCTTTTGTAGAAAAGTTTGTTGATTCGTTAAAGTGTTTTATATTTAATATTAGTAGAAATTTTAAGTATTATAAATATTTAGGTTCTAAGAAAAAAATGCTTTTAGAAGCACGAAACAATCAAAAAGTAGTTTTACATTTTAATAATCTTTCAATTGATGAATGTCAAGATGTTATTTTTAAAAAGACAGCGTATTTATTTTCCGTAAATTATGATCAACCTAATTTTTTAAATGTTACATTAGGTAGTGGAAAAGTAAAAATGGATTGTGAGTTTGATTATGTAAAACCAGATTTTATACAGGAAAAAGATAAACTTTTAGATGAAATAGATAAACTTATTACAGATTTTAAATATATTGATGATGCTCCATATAGTTTTTCTCTTTCAAATAATATTTCCTTTATTTTTGGAAAAAACAATTATGATAATTATTTATGCTCAATTTTATTGCAGTTGGTTACATATCATGATTATTATAATTTAAAAATAGTCTTATTTACTTCTAAAGGTTCTGTTTTGTCTTTAGCAAAGAATTTAAATCATTGTTGGAATAATGATAGAAGTATGAGATTTTATGCCACTAATATTCAGGATGCTGAAACTTTATCATCATATTTAATTAGAATTTTTAATTCAAGAACTGAGTCTGAAGAAGGAAAGACTGAAGCAAAACTTCCATTCTATTTAATATTGTGTGATGATATTGTTAAATATAAGAATTTAACAATTATTAATAAATTATTACATTCTAAAGATAAAAAAAGTGGTTTTGGATTTGCTTGTTTTGCAGAAAAGATTACAGATGTTCCTGATGGATGTTCTTTCTTTGTTGATTATCAAGAAAATAAAAGTACTCTTTTTCAGTCTGAGATGGATGAAGATAATATTGTAACTTTTGTGCCAGAGTTTATTACTCCTAAAATAGAATACCAAAAGTGTTTATCTCTTATTTCTAATACACCAATTAAGAATAATGCGGAAGCTAATGGAAATTTACCTGATAAATTAGGTTTTTTGGAGATGTATGGTGTTGGTAGAGTAGAACAACTAAATTCAATAAAACGCTGGAATGATGCTCAAATAGTTAATACTCTTGCTGCGCCTATCGGTGTTGATGTTAATGGAAATATTTTATCCTTAGATTTGCATGAGAAAAAACATGGACCACATGGTTTGATTGCTGGTATGACTGGTTCAGGAAAATCTGAGTTTATTATTACATACATTTTATCTTTATGTGTTAACTACAGTCCGGACGAAGTACAATTCGTTTTAATTGATTATAAAGGTGGAGGATTAGCCGGAGCATTTGAGAATAGAAAAACTGGAATTAAATTGCCACATTTAGTTGGTACGATTACAAACTTAGACAAATCTTCAATGAATAGAACTTTAGTTTCAATAAAGAGTGAACTTCAAAGGAGACAAAGAGTTTTTAATGAAGTAAAAGAACAATTAAATACAGGAACTATTGATATTTATAAATATCAAAAGTTATATCGAGAGGGAACAATTAAAAATCCTATGTCCCATTTATTTATTATTTGTGATGAGTTTGCTGAATTAAAAGCACAACAACCTGATTTTATGGACGAGTTAGTTAGTGCTGCACGTATAGGTAGATCTCTTGGAATACATTTGATTTTAGCAACACAGAAACCAAGTGGTGTAGTAGATGATCAAATTTGGTCAAACTCTAAATTTAAAGTGTGTTGTAAAGTACAAACTGCTGACGATAGTAAAGAGATGCTTAGAAAAGATGATGCAGCTTATATAAAAGAGTCAGGACGTTTCTATTTACAAGTGGGTTATGATGAAATTTATGTTAAAGGACAATCTGCATATTCTGGTACTTTATATAAGCCATCTGATACGGTAGTTTCAAATAGCAATAGTGATGATTCTTCAATTGAATTTGTCGATAATTTAGGAAATATTATTTTATCTTGCAAAAGTGATAGTGAAGTATTGAGTTCAAATACAGATTTAGGTGATGAACTTGGTAATGTTTTGAAATATTTAATCGAGTGTGCAAAATCTATTGGCTTTGAGAATAAACAATTATGGTTAGATAATGTTCCAGAGAATATTTATTTATATGATTTATACAAAAAATATCCAGCACCAAATAAAAAATTTATTATAAGTCCATTAATTGGAGAATATGATGATCCTATGAATCAAAAGCAAGGACCTGTTCATTTAAATGTTACTGAGCTTGGAAATACTTGGATTTCAGGAATATATGGTAGCGGAAAAACCACATTACTTTCAACTTTTATTTATTCAACATGTGTTAATTATAGTAGTTCTGAAGTTAATTTTTATATAGTTGATTTATTAGCAGAAAATTTAAAGATGTATAATAATTTTCCACAAGTTGGTGATTTTATTTCTTCAAGTGAGCCTTCAAAATTAAAAAAATTATTTAGTTATTTAAATCAAGAAGTTTCAAAAAGAAGAGTATATTTTTCTGATAAAGGAAGCACATTTTTAAATGACGCTAAAAAGGGTGAGTCTAAGTATCCGAATATTATTGTTATAATAAATGGAATGGATGTATTTACCGATCAATATGATGATTTATTTAATGAAGTGTTTATACCACTTGCACGTGATTGTAATAGATTTGGTATTTATTTTATGATTAGCAGTACTAGTTCTCTAAGTGTTATGGTAGAAAATAGTTTTCCACAAAAAATCGCGATGCGTTATTTAGATACTTCAGAATATAATTTACTATTTACTAAGGCCAACGGTATAATTCCATCAATAAACCCAGGTAGAGGATTGATTGAATTAGATAATGTTTATGAATTTCAAACATGTTTAATTTTTGATGATATAAATTTTGATAATAATATTAAATATATTGAAAATCAGCTTAATAGTTCTTTGCCAAAGTCTAAGAGTTTACCTGTGATGCCAAGAGTTGTATCATATGATTCTGTAAAAAATGAAATTGTTTCCCTTAACAGTTTACCTATTGGAATAGACTTGGTTAGTAACTGTACAACATCATATGATATGTCAAGATTTGTAAATTTAGTTGTCTATAATGGCCAAAAAACATGTGCATCATTTGTTTCTGGAATATCTGAAGTAATTAATAGTCTAGACAATACTAAAGTAATTATATTAGATAGCAATGGTGTTGAGAATGAAATTGAAGAAATCAAAGTATTTACATCTAATTTCAAAAAACTATGTGTAGGATTAAAAAAGAATATAGTTGAGAAGAAGAGTACTGATGAAAATAGTGAGAAAATTGTTTTTATAATTAGCGGATATACAGCAATTAATAATCATTTGTTAAAATTAAAGAATGAGAATGAAGATGAAGAAATTGTTACTATTGATGATTTGATTGTTTCTGCAATTGGAGCAGTTAATTTTAAATTTATAGTTTTGGTTGATAAGGAAACTCAATCTATTGATACTAAGTCTTGGTCAGATTATATTGACTCAGGATATGGAATTTTATTAGGAACAGACAAGGATGATCAAGAACTAATTAGTTTTGGAGATTCATATGATGATGTTAAGGTAAATAGAGATGTTGGTGTTGTTATTGAGGATTATAAAATAAAATATATTAAATATGTTAGAAATAGGAGCAAAATATGAAAAAAATATTAGTTACAATTTATGTTTTATCACTCCAACAAGAGTTCGATGTATTTATACCTATAGCTATGAATATGAAAGATGCTATTTCGTTGATTCAAGATTCTATTGTAAAATTGTCAAAAGAAAATTATCAAAAGAAAGATAATGTAATGCTATTTGATGAAGAGGGAAAAATTATTAATCCAAATAATAAGGCTAAATTTTCAGGACTTAATAATGGTTCTAAAGTAATCATGATATAAAAAGCATTTCAATATTTGTTTGAAATGTTTTTTTTTAAAAAATTTAAAAATAGTATTGACTAAAATACTTTTGGTTAGTATAATTAAGATACTAATAGAGAGTAATGAACATTATTAATTTCATTAGTGATTTTATATTCGGTGAATTAATGGTTATATGTTTTTGAATCTTATCATGCTATTAGGAAAATTACATTATTTTATTTTTTAAAGAAGGAAAACTTTAAATATGATAGGTGGCTATACAAACAACGATTACGTGAAGATATCTTTTTTTGTTGATGTCGGCCTTCCTGAAAACCAATTGAGATTATTTCTTTATCAGAGAAATAGTTAAAATAAAAGTATTTGAAAAGATAGAGTGGATTTTTTTGATATTTTTGGAATGCAAAAGCAGTCGTTGTGCTTTGCATTTTTTTTACGTTTTTTTAGAAAAAAATAATATAATAGTTTTTTTTCTTTTTTATAGTATGTTATATTATATTTAGGATGGAGGTGTTGTTATGGAAGGATACAACGAAAATCATTTAAATAGTGAGGAAAGTGAATTATCATTAGAAGATGCAATGAAAGTAAATGGTACAACTAATATACCAGATGTTAATTTGGAAGATATAGAAGATGCTACCCTTGATACAGAGACTATCGGAACATTTAAAATTGATGACAATATGCCTGAAGAATTAAAACAACAATTAATTAGATTTAATCAAAAAACAGAAAGTTTAAATAATATTATTTCTGATTTTGCACAGGATACAGCATCATATAAAGATTTAGAAAATGCTGAATATTACGATGATTCAACAGCTGACCAAGATTTACTTGAAGTTGATGATGCAATTGAGGAAGATGATGGTATTTCTGACAGTGATGTTGACAATTTGTTTTAGATAATTCATTGACATATTTTTATGTCATGCTATAATTATCTTTAGAATATATGATAAAGGAGAGTATATAATATGGCAAATAGTTATATAGCAGGTAAATGGAGTGGTACTTTATCTGCAAACTTAAAGGGAGATGCTTCAAAAACAACTCCAACATTAGGAGATGATTTTGACTCAGAACTTAATAATTTAAAAAAAGCACGTACAAATGTAAAAAACACAATTAATGCAATTAACAAGGAAATTAAATTATTAAAGAATCATGCTGATACAGGAAAAATGGCTACAATGTATTTAAATCAAACAGTAAAACGTTTACAAAAGATTCAGAAGGAAATTGATAGTGAAGTAACAACTTTAACTAATGGTGTTACTAAAGCTCAAAAAGAAGAGTGGAAACGTTTTAAAGAATTATTATTAAAATGGGAAGCAGCACAAAAGAATGCTTAATTGTTGAAAGGAGCTATTATTTATGGGAAAACAAAAAACAAAAAAAGCAGCATATGCTTCAATTAATGAAAAATATGCAAATGCTAGACTAAAAAAAATTGATGCATTAATGGATCAATTAAGAAAACAAATTGGTAAAAAAGGTGATGGACAAAATGGTGGTTCAACTTCACTAATTGGTGCTGTTGAAGGACTTAATAATGAAGCTTATGATGGTAAAGAATTAACAAGTGCTTATTCAAGATTTAATAAGACAACATTACCTTTAATTAGAAATCAAGTTTCAAGTTTAGACATGGAATTTAATGTAATTGATGCATTAGCAAAATAAAAAAGAATAATTTCTTTTTTATTTTTTTAAAATTTTATTGACTATTTTTTTAAAATGATGTATTATATGGTTCGAAAGGAAGAAAAATTGATGTTTTTACGTTGTTTTTCTTCTTCTTTTTTTTTTCAAGGTGATTTTATGGGGCAATATTTTGAAAATGATAATAATTTACCAAGTAATATTACAAGAACCGAATCTTTTATATTAGGAAAAAAAATTACATTCTTTACTGATAATGGTGTTTTCTCTAAGGATGGTTTGGACTTTGGCAGTAGACTTCTTCTTGAAACAATCCCGCTTGAAGAAGTTGGAGGCAAAGTTCTTGATATGGGTTGTGGTTATGGAGTTTTTGGAATAGTTTTAAATAAGATTCTTTCTTGCAGTGTTGATATGTGTGATGTTAATTTAAGAGCTTTACATCTTTCTAAAATAAATATAAAAGAAAATGGCTGCTCAGATATTAATGTTTTTGAAAGTAATTGTTATGAAAAGGTTGTTTCAAAATATTCTTCAATTGTTACCAATCCACCAATAAGGGCTGGTAAAAAGATAGTCTATGATATAGTGATGAACGCTCAGAATTATTTAGAAAAAGATGGTAAACTTTTTTTAGTAATTCGTAAAGAGCAAGGTGCTAAATCACTAATTGTAGATTTAAAAAAAATCTATAACGTTGAGATAGTTGCGAAGAAAAAAGGTTTTTTCATTTTAAAGTGCTATTTATAATTGACTAAATAATTAATATATGCTAATAATATAAGTTGCAACTTAAATCAAAAAAGTTATAAAAAATTGTATGTGGGGTGAATAATAGTGTCATATAAGATTGTTAAAAGTGGTGACTATAGAGAAAGAAGAAATTTCTCTAGAATTAGAAATTCTTATGAATTAAAAGACTTGCTTGAAATTCAAAAAAAATCATATAATTGGTTTATAACAGATGGTATTAAAGAAGTATTTGAAGATTTATTTCCAGTAGAAAATTTCTCTGGAACTTTATCGCTTGAATTTGGAGATTACCATTTTGATAAGCCAAAATATTCAATTAAAGAAAGTAAAGATCGTGAATCTACTTATTCTGCACCTTTAAGAGTAGAAGTTCGTTTATTTAACCGTGAATCTGGTGAAGTAAAAGAACAAGAAATCTTTATGGGAGATATGCCTTTAATGACAGATTCAGGTACATTTGTTATTAATGGTGCTGAACGTGTTATTGTTTCTCAATTAGTTCGTTCTCCAAGTGTTTATTTCAATCGTGAAATAGATAAAAACGGAAGAGAAGTAATAACAAATCAAATTATTCCTAATCGTGGTACATGGTTAGAATTTGAAGTTGATGCTAGAGATGTATTATATGTTAGAATTGATAGAACAAGAAAAGTTCCAATTACTACATTACTTCGTGCGTTTGGTTTATCAAGTGACGAAGAAATTATTAAGATGTTTGGTGATGATGAGTATTTAAGAAATACAATTGCTAAAGATTCTACTAAGAATACTGATGAAGCATTGATTGAAATTTATGAAAAATTAAGACCAGGTGAACCTGCAACGCTTGATTCATCAAAAAACCAAATTATTACTCGTTTCTTTGATGAGTTTAGATATGATTTATCAAAAGTTGGTCGTTATAAATTTAACAAAAAATTAAATATTACTGATAGATTATTAGACCAAGTATTAGCTGAAGATATTATAGTTGATGGTAATGTTGTATTTGAAAAAGGTACAAAAATTACAAAAGCTAATATTAAAGAATTAAATGAAGTATTTAAATCTGGTTATGGAGTAGTTGAGGCAACAGTTAATGAAGAGTTAGATTCATTTAATAAAGTTCAAACTATAAAAGTTGTTGATCCAAGTGACAAGAAGAATAAGTTAATTGTTATTGGAAATGATCAAACAACAGATGTAAAAAGATTAACTATTTCAGATGTTTATGCTGCTGTTTCATATTATCTAAATCTTTTACATGGCGTTGGTAATTTTGACGAAATTGATCATTTAGGAAATAGACGTGTTCGTCAAGTTGGAGAATTATTGCAAAACCAATTTAGAATTGGTGTTTCTAGAATGGAAAGAGTTATTCGTGAAAGAATGACTACACAAGAAATGGAAGAAGTTACACCTAAAACTTTAATTAACATTAGACCTGTAACTGCTTCAATGAAAGAATTCTTTGGTAGTTCACAATTATCACAATTCATGGATCAAACAAATCCTATTGCTGAATTAACTAATAAGAGAAGACTTTCTGCATTAGGACCAGGTGGATTATCTCGTGATAGAGCTGGTGTTGAAGTACGTGACGTTAATGCATCTCACTATGGTCGTATTTGTCCAATTGAATCTCCAGAAGGCCCAAATATCGGATTGATTACATCACTAGCAAGTTATGCTAAAATTGATGACTTTGGATTTATTATGACTCCATATAGAAAAGTTGTTGATTGTCAAATAACTGATGAAGTTGAATATTTAACTGCAGACGAAGAATTAGATTATATTATTTCACAATCTACTGTTGGAACAGATGAAAATAATAAAATAACTGATGAACAAGTTAATGCACGTTTCCGCGGAGAAAATATTTTAGCTAAACCTGAGAATGTTGATTACATTGATGTTAGTCCACAACAAGTTGTATCTGTAACAACAAGCTGTATTCCATTCCTTGAGCATGATGATGCAACACGTGCGTTGATGGGAGCAAACATGCAACGTCAAGCTATGCCATTAATCAAAACAGAAGCTCCACTTGTTGGAACTGGTGTTGAATTTATAGCAGCAAAAGATTCAGGTGTTGAAATTGTTGCTAAAAAAGATGGTATTGTTGAATATGTTGATGCAAAAAAAATTGTAGTTACTACAAAAGATGGAAAAGATACATATCAATTAGCAAATTTTGAATTAGCAAACTCAAGTATTTGTTCACACCAAAGACCAATTGTTCATGTTGGTGATAAAGTATATGCTGACAAGACAATATTAGCTGATGGTAATTCAACTGATAAAGGAGAGTTGGCATTAGGTAAAAATATGACAATAGCATTTATGACATTTAATGGTTACAATTATGAAGATGCTGTTATTTTAAATGAAAACTTAGTAAAAGATGATAAATTAACTTCATTACATCTTGAAGATTATGAAATGCAATGTCGTGAAACTAAATTAGGACCAGAAGAAATAACTCGTGATATACCAAATGTTAGTGAAGAAGCAAGACGTAATCTTGATGCAAACGGTATTGTTGCTATTGGTACTGAAGTAAAAGAAGGAGATATTTTAGTAGGTAAAGTTACTCCTAAAGGAATGGCTGAACTTTCATCTGAAGAAAAATTGTTACATGCAATTTTTGGAGAAAAAACACGTGAAGTACGTGATACTTCATTACGTGTTCCACACGGTGGAGATGGAATTGTTCATGATATAAAAATATATTCAAGAAAAGATAATGATGAGTTACCTGCCGGAGTTAGCAAAGTAATTCGTGTATATATAATTCAAAAACGTAAAATTCAAGTTGGAGACAAAATGTCAGGACGTCATGGTAACAAAGGTGTTATTTCATTGATTTTACCACAAGAAGATATGCCATATTTACCAGATGGTACTCCAGTTGATATTATGTTAAATCCACAAGGTGTTCCTTCTCGTATGAACTTTGGACAAATTCTAGAATTACATATGGGTATGGCTGCTAAGAAATTAGGGGTACATATTGCTACACCAGTATTTGATGGTGCAAGTATTCAAGATATCCAAGATATGATGAAAGAAGCTGGTATGGATGAAGATGGTAAGACTGTATTATATGATGGTCGTACAGGTGAAGCATTTGACCATAGAATAGCCGTTGGTGTTATGTATATGATTAAATTACATCACATGGTTGATGATAAGTTACATGCTCGTGCTACTGGACCATATTCATTAGTTACACAACAACCACTTGGTGGTAAAGCTCAATTTGGTGGTCAAAGAT
>ERZ808246.1274-NODE-1274-length-18493-cov-7.625014_pt1 | contig 18493 bp, 14 predicted proteins | sample MGYA00521083_ERZ808246 | MGnify/ENA primary metagenome ERZ808246 (study PRJEB31516, sample SAMN03275577) | gut metagenome | biome: mammalia-associated habitat; material: feces | host: Papio cynocephalus | place: Kenya | collected 2012-07-07 ... | reverse complement strand
GACCCACACGGGGGTCGGCAGGATGATGGAGGTGTCCACGCCCACCACGTCGCCGCGGGTGACGACCATGGAGCGCCACCATTCACGCTTGATATTGTCCTTCAGCGCGACGCCGAGAGGGCCATAATCCCATGCGGAGCGGGTTCCGCCGTAGATTTCGCCGGCGGGGAACACGAAGCCGCGACGCTTGGCAAGGGATACTACTTCATCGAGTTTGGACTGAGCCACAATGCACCTTCTGGTTTGAACGGTTTGGGGTCTTTACAAGCGGCAAGCCTACCGTCATGCGCTGACTTCCGCACGGGCGGGTGACAACGAATGCACGAGGCCGTGCGATCGTCATGGAATCGCCATGCGTCCAACCCGCATGAGGGAGCGGACATGCCGCGTTTCATGGCCCGGCGATCGATGCCGAGCCGCATGGAAGCACCCGGGCCGCCGAGCCGAAAGAGACTCGGCATCGACGGTCCGGGTGCTTGGGATACACAGGTGAATGGAACGGATGATTGGAATGGATCGGCGAATCGGTGGATTGGCGTCACCGCACGGGGCGGATCAGCCGTTCGCCTTGTTTTCCTCCGAGGATCCGCCGAGCATCATCGACCAGATGTTGCATTCGAGCACGACGCTGTTCTTGGTGTCGTCGCCGTCCTTGTCGATGCTGTAGGTCACGGTGTTCGGCACGGAGATGCGCTCGATCTTCTGCACGGAGTCGACGAACGCGCGCATGGCGTCGTAGCTGCCGGATGCGGTGATGGTCAGCGGGACCTCGACCAGATGACCGGCCACGATGCCCTTCTGCGCCTGCGCCGGCAACGTGGCCTCGACGGCGTCGTCGAAGGTGACGGACTTGATGCTCACGCCGGTGCCGGCGGCCGAACGGTCGAGCGCGGTGATGAACGCCGACTGGTCGAAGTTCGCCGGCAGCTGGCTTTGCAGCTGCTTCAAGCGGGCACGCTGGATGGTCATGGTCTCGCTGGCGATCATGAGCTGGTCGATCTTCTTCTGCGTCTTCTCGTTCTGCGTCTCGATCTGCGCGGTCTGTTCGTCGGCGCTGTGGATCTTATCGAGGCAGGGCGAGACGCCGGCCATCCATGTGATGAGTATGACCAGCACGATGCCGACGGCAAGGCCGATCCACGCGATTCTATGCTTGTTGAGATTCATGGTTGTTCACACTCCGTTGAATCGATTGGGCCGGCGTCAGTTGGACGAACCCGACGAACTGGACGAATTGGACGATGTGCCGCTCGACGCGCTCGCGTTGCCGGCGGCGGAACCGCTTGCGGTCTGGGTGAGGTTCTCGCGCAGCTTCTTGAGCAGTGCGCGGTGGGAGTCGTCGGCGCCGGCGGAGTTGTCGCTTCGCGAAGTGGTGTTGTCCGTCAGATCGATGGACACGGTGCCGGTGTAAGTGTAGCCCTGGTTGCTGTCGGACCCGTTGGTGATGGAGCTCACGTCGCCGGTCATGTAGCCGTTGATGTGCGAGAAGTTCGAGATGAACGCCTCGGCGGATACGAAGTCGGGCGACTGCACGGTGAAGTCGACGGAGATCACGCCCTTGGACGCCCACACGGAGGAGGCGTTGTCGCTGCTGGATGAGGAGCTCTGGTTGTCGCCGCCCAGCTGGTATTCGCTGAGCTTGAGGTTGGTGTACTTGCCGTTTGCCGGCAGCGCGCCGTTGAGCCCGTCCGCCACCTTGTACCAGTCGACTTCGTCGTACAGCATGGAGACTCGCGCCACCTGGCCGTCGGACAGCAGGTTCAGCGTGTCCTCCACGTCCTTGTACTTGGCGCGTTCCTTCTGCAATGCGATGGAATGCTCCTGTGCCTTGTCGGTGCGGTGGTTGGCGAGGCCGACCTGCGCCATCATCACGCCGGTGACGACGATCGCGGCGATCAGCACGGCGCCCAGCACGTAGGCGAGCAGGTATTTGATGGCTCGATCACGGTTTAGCGCGATGATCGACTTCGGCATCAGGTTGGCGCGCATGACCCACTGGTCCGGGGTCTCCGCCTTGCCGCTGCGCTTGCCGCTGCCGCGCTTCAGCGCCTGGCCGATGTCGGAGAAGTCCATCGACAGAATCGAGGCCTTCTCCTCCTTGCCTTCCTCGCCCCCGCGCTTGCCGCGCTGGTTCTTGGCAGGCTTCTGCGCCTTCGTCTTGTTCTTGGAACTGCTGGTGCGCCGGGTTTTCTCTCCCCTGTCCCTGCTCATCGTGCCCTCTTTCCGATTACGAGTCCGAGCATCGCGGCCACGTCGGTCGCGTGCATCATGATGTCTTGCTTCCTGACTTCCTTGGTCAGCTTGAATTTCTCGAACGGGTCGCCGATGCGCACCACCTTGCCGGTGGAGCTGGCGAGCACGGACGGGAAGCCTTCGAGCTGCGATCCGATGCCGGTGAGGATGATGCCTTCGATATTGGCGCCGTCATGGTCGCTGGTGTAGTAGTTCAGGGTGTTGCGGATGCCGACGATCAGCTGGGCTGCGGTCTCTCGAATGACTTCTTCGGCCTTTTCGAGGCGTTCGTCGCCGACCACGTTCTGCAGGCCGATGCGCTGCTTGATCTGTTCGGCGTCCTCGAAGGAGATGTTGAGCGCGTTGGCCACGGCATCGGTCAGATCGTCGGTGCCGGAGGGCACGACGCGCAGGTATGCGGGCTTGCCATGGTCGAGCACGATCACGTCGGTGCTGTTGCTGCCCACGTTCACCACGGCTTCGATCTTCTCCTGGTTCGGATCGCCGAACAGGCGGGACAGTGCGAACGGCGCGGCGTCGATGGAGGTGACGACGAATCCCGAGTCCTCGATGATGCGCGCGGTCTTCTCCAGGCCGGCGCGCAGCGTGGCGACGATCAGGCCGTGAAGCATCTGCCCCTGGTCGCCTTCCTCCAAGGACAGCGGCACGAAGTCCAGCACGGATTCGTCCACGGGTAGCGGGATCAGGCTCTTCGCCTGGAACGGCAGGGTGGCGCGCAGATCGTCAAGCGCCATGTACGGGAAGTCGGCCTCGCGGAAGACCATGCGGCGGCTGGAATACAGCAGCGCGGTGTCTTCGCGCGGGTATTTGAAGCGCTTGACAAGCGTTTCCAGCAGACCTTTGACGGCGGTTTCGTCGACGATTTCGCCGTCCACCACCGTGCCGTTGGGCAGGGCGAACACCTGGAAGTGCTTGATGGTGGGATGCGCCGAGTAGGGGTCGGCAATGACCGCCGCACGTATGGCGTCGTTGGACAACGCCAGGATTGAGATAGCTCTCATGGACTCTCCTTTTGTTGTGGGCTCTAGGCGAGGCCCGAAATCTGCAGATACCAGTCGGCGATAAACGTTCCGGCGAATACGCCGATCCAGGCGCCGACCACCATGGACGGGCCGAACGGGATACCGCCGCGCAGCTTGACCTTGTGCAGGGCGAGCAGCACGATGCTGACGACGCCGCCGACGAAGAACGCGGCGAAGGCGCCGACGATGAGCTGCGGCCAGCCGAGCCAGCCGAGCATAAGGCCGATGAGCACGGCGAGCTTGATGTCGCCGCCGCCCATGCCGCCGGCCCACACGAGGGCGAGCAGCAGGTAGAACGCACCAAGCACCACCGCGCCGATGACCGCATGCACCATGCGCTTCCAATCCCCGGTGAGCAGCGAGGCCAATGCCAGCAGCACGGCACCGATGCCCAGACTCGGGTAGATGATGACATTCAGAATGAGGTGGTGGTCAAGGTCGATGAACGCCACCACGATCGAGACGGCGGCGAAGAAGAACAGCGCCGGCAGCGCCCACGGCTCGTACAGGCCGAACACTCCCCCTGCCATCACCGCCACGAAGGCCACGCCGGTCAGGCTTTCGACCAGCGGGTAACGCACGACGATGGGCTCCTTGCAGTGACGGCATTTCGCGCCGAGCACCAGCCAGGAGATGACAGGGATGTTGTCGTACCATGCGATCTGCGCCTTGCAGTTGGGGCAGAAGCTGCGCTTCGGGTTCACGATGCTGATGTGGTTCGGCACACGCCAGATCACCACGTTGAGGAACGAGCCGATGATGGCGCCGATCACCAGCGCGGCGACCAGCACCACCACGGCGGTGGTTGTGTCGAGCAGCAGATGCGGTTGCGTGTTCATGCGATCACCAGCCCGTGTAGGAGGCGCCGACCTCCTTGGAGGTCACGTAGCCCTTGTACTGGGAGACTTCGTGCGTGGTGCTGCCGGAGCCGCTGCTGCCGGACGAGCCGCCGCTGCTGGCACCGCCGCCTGATCCGCCACCGTCCCATTGCACGGCCGCGTTCCACACCTGCGATTTGATGGAACGATCCAGGTAATCGGTGGACGATCCGCAGGCGGCCATTCTGATGTCCGGCTTGCCGTCGGTGCGTGCATACGCCGGTTTGCCGCCGATCTTGTCGCCGGGGTAGATCTCGGTGAGACACATTATCGACTTGCTGCCGTCGGAGCTGATGACCTCGGCCTGGAACGTACCCTGGTCGTTCTTCGTTGCCGCCTTGCTGTTGTACCGGGTGAAGGTCGTTCCGGCACCCTCGCTGTCGACGAGTCTGAGCTTGTCGCCGTCGAGCGCGAAGTACTTCTTCGCGCCGTTCACGGTTTTCCAGATCTTGGTCGGGTGGCCGGAACCGTTGGCGGAGGTGTCCTCCTCGTATTCGGCGTGATCGTCCGGCGCGGCCTCGTTGTGGTCGGTGACGGTGCAGTAGTCCGTGGCAAACAGGTCGGAATCCTGGTTCGCGGGGTTGCCGGTCAGCGTCTTCTTGTAGCAGTACGGGTTGAAGTCGCCGGACTTCACATGGCAGGTGTCGGTGTACGTGTCGTTGCCGTCAGCGGAGGTGGACAGGCAGAATCCGGAGGTCTCGTTCACCATCTGCTGGGTGGCGGCACCGGCCTCACCGGCCTGGCCGAAGGATGCGGTGGCGTTCTCCATATCGCCGGCCACGTCGAACCATGCGGTCACGTCGGCAGCCTGGTTCCACTTCGAAGCGCCGAGGAAGCGCACCTGCAGATTGGCGAAGTCATCGATGTTGGACGCCCAGTGACCGCCGCTCAGGTACCTCAGATCCTGACCGGGATTCACGCTGGTCGACACCTCCAGTACCTGGAAGCGGGTCTTCTTCTGCTTCTGCACACCGCCTACGGAGAAGCCCTTCGATTCGGGCAGCTCCTTATCGTATTTCGCAGCTTCGCTTTGCACCGAGGACAGCTCGTTGAAATAGCCGGCATTGATGAAGCCGTTGTAGAACGCCCACTTCTGGTACTGGTTAAGCGTGCTGTTGGGATCGCGCTTCTCCTTCTGCTGCGGCCCGTCATCACCGGTGTTGGTGTAGTAGTCGGTCTGACCGGCGACGTTCACGCCGTAGGATGTGCCGCACTTCTGCAGGGTGGCCGGCGCAGCGATGCCGCCGCCGATATTGGAATCGTCGGTATTGGCACCGGTGACGCACAGCGACATGTCGGATGCGGGGCGGATGGTGTTATCGGTCCAGTACACCCATGTGTTGAGCTTGGAGTATTTGCCGTTGGCCTTGCACTGCTCGGTGTAGCGCACGGTGCTGTCGCTGCTGCTGGTCTTGTGTGCCTGCGGGATGACGATCAGCATGGAACCAGCCTGCGGCATGCCGGAGGGGTCGACCATCTGATCGAGCGTCTCCGCCTTGGTGATCACCTTGGTGGTGGCCAGCATGCAGGTCTGGTTCACCGGGTTCATCACGCTGGACGAGGAGATGGCGTCGGAGCCACCCGAGGTGCCCGAACCGTTGGCGTATTTGACCTCGCCAGTCGGATTGTCATCGGTGTCGAAGTCGGGCTTGGTGATGTTCTTCCATGTCGGCTGGTTGTCCATACGGCCGTTATACGGGGCCGCCGCGTAGAAGCCCATGCCGATGCGGCCACCGCCGCTAGACGGGACGGGCGGCGTAGGCGGGGTGGGCGGCGTGACGGTCTGCTGTTCGAACTTGTAGACGGCTCGCATGACGCGCATGGGGCTGGCTTCGGTGCCGGAACGGCCGTTCGGGTAACGGTTGATGTAGCCGTAGGATTTGGCCACGGCGTATTTCACACCGCTCAGGCCGGCGGCGGTGGTGATCTGGTTGGTGCCGCTGACGTCGGGGTCGCCGTCGAAGTAGGCGATCTCCACCTTGTACGACATGTCCTTCGGCGCGTAGGCGACGGAGCTGGTGTTGGCGGTGCCCGCGTTCACGGCGACGTTGTTGAGCAGTACGGTGCCGCCCGCGGTTTTGGTGAACTGTTCGTCCTTGGCCTTGGCACCTTTGTCGGCGGTGACGGTGGGCAGCAGTGCGGAGGCGCTGCCGCCGGCCTCTGCCTCGCGTAGAAAGCTCAGTGCGGCTTCGAGCCCGGATTCGGCGGCGTACCCGGCCTGGGCATTGGCCCTGTTGTTCCTATAGGGCAATGCCTGGGACATCAGCACGCCGAGCACTAGCGACGAGGTGGCGAGCACCACCATGACGAACATGATGGCCATGAGCATGGCGGCGCCCTGCTCCCCCACACAGACGCTCAGGCGTGCGCGATACCGTTTGTTCAGTGTGTTCCAGATCCGTGAATCCTTCATTGTTCCTTCTCCGCTTACCTGTCAGGCGGTCGCGTTCATGGCGTCGAACATGGAGAACATAGGCATGTACAAGCCCAGCACCATGAAGCCGACCACCACGCCGAGCACCAGGATCATGAGCGGCTCGAGCAGCGAGGTGAGCTGCTTGGCCATGGACTGCGCCTCCTCGTCGTAGGCCTTGCCGGCGCTGGCGAGCATCTGGTCGATGGCGCCGGAATCCTCGCCGATGGAGACCATCTGGGTGAGCATCATGGGGAACACGCTTTCGCTCGCCATGCTGTCGGAGAGGCGGTAGCCGCGTTCCACCAGGTTGGAGACGCGCTTGGATGCGGTGTCAAGCACATAGTTGCCGGAGGTGGAGCCCACGATGTCGAGGGCGTTGAGGATCGGCACGCCGGAGGCGAGCATGGACGAGAAGTTGTTGCAAAAGCGCGCCAGGGCCACGTTGGTGTTGAGTTTGCCGAACACGGGCGCCTTGAGCAGGAGCGGCTCCCACCAGGAGCGGATGAAGTCCTTGTTCCGGTTGCGCCGCCAGAACATGAAGAACGCGATAAGCCCCACGACGACCAGCGGGATGGCCACGGGGGCGACCTTGCCCATGGCCACCATGATCTGCGTGATGACCGGCAGGGTGGCGTTCATGGACTTGTACATACTGTCGAACATGGGGACGATGGTGAGCAACATGACGGCCACCAGCGCCAGGGCGATGCAGAGCACCACCACCGGGTAGGCCAGAGCGGATTTGATCTGGCCTTGCAGGCGTACGTCGGCCTCGAAGCTATCGGCCACGGTGATGAGCGATTTGTCGAGGAAACCGCCGGTCTCGCCGGCGCGGACCATATACACCATGACGGGCGGGAAGATGTCGTCCTCGTTCTGCTCCATGGCCTCGGAGAAGGACGAGCCGGCCTCGATCTTGGCGGCGCATTCCGCCAACGCGTTGCGCAGCTTCTCGTTACGGGTCTGCTCGATGACGATGTTCAGCGCGCGGATGAGCGAGACACCGGCCGCGACCATGGTGGCGAGCTGACGCGAGGTGACGGCGAAGTCCTTTTTTGAGGGCAGTTTGGCGAAGCCCTTGAGTTCGATGTTCTTGTTGAGACCGGTGCCCTCGGAGAGGTTCACCAGTTCGGTGGGGATGGCACCCATCTGGCTGATGCGCGCCACGGCCTGGTCGCGCGAGTTGGCTTCGATGGTGCCTTTCATCTGCCTGGTGCCGTCGGGAGAGACACCCTTGTACTTCCACTTCTGTGTGGTGTTCTGCTGCATTGGCGCCTGCGCCTGTGCCTTGGCCATGAATTCCCTTCAGTTACCGAATGGCGTACGAATATGCTGGAATATGAAAAGGTGTCGGAGGCATCACTTGCCTCCGACACCTCAACTCAACAGTCAATGATCATTGACATCACTTGTCGGAAATGGTGCCGGTGTCAGAAGAATACGTATAGGTCTTGCAGCCATCAGAACTGGTGTTGTGACCAGTAATCGTATACTTATTATCGCTATCAAATTTGACAGTCAGCTCCACCTTATCGGAGACCGTGACCTTGTTATCCCCGATTTCACAGCTCGACGGGCCGGTAACACCGTCGCAGCTATTGCTAAGACCGTTCAGCGAACCATTGTTGCTGGTCATAGCGGTTTCCACAACGACGCTGGCGTTCTTGACATCGCTCTGGGCGGCGGAATTCCAGGCGGCCTTGCGCTGGTTCAGATAGATCGGGATGGCCACAGCGGCAAGGATGCCGATGATGATGACCACGACAAGCAGCTCGACGAGGGTGAAGCCCTTTTCACCGTTGGCGCGACGCTTCAGTGCATTCTGCACACTCTTCATATTGGATTCTTCCCTCCAATCCAGCGGAGACTGATGCAGATCCATGTCCCACACAACAGACATATCCAACCAGCGCTTCCCCCACGGAATACCCTATTGGAATCTGCGTCAATCTCCTGTTTGCCAAGATGCCCTTCGGTGGGCTTCTTAGCACCTTGCCCTGCCCTTGTGGGCAACGCCTCAGTCTTGTGAACTGATGGCTCTTATAGTAAGCAGTCGTGCAACCGTTGTCAAACCGGAAAATGCAATATTTTCACTATATTTGTTGATTTCCTCCGTTAATTCATGCAAACGTTGGAAGTACTGTGGTTTTACTTGGTTTCATCAACTAATTCATCATGGTCATTGCCTGCTTGCATTCCGTTTCGAACTCTTGACTAAATCCCCGCCATTGCACGGTTCGTGACATCGTTATCAAGCATTAACGGCGTTTATGTTTATGAAAATACGGAAACCTTGGCGCACTCTCCTGCCGCATGCCCATATAAGGTGCCCACGAAAATCCCCCCCCCCGTGAATGTGTCCAAATCGTGAACCTCGCGTGTCGTACGTCTTTCCCTACTCATCCCCATGTGTGCACACAAAAGGCCCCGTGCCGCCACCAACCAGTGACAGGCACGGGGCCGAAAATCCAAAGCGCACCTTACTGCTTCACCGTAAGCCGCCCTGTAGCGGAATCGTAGACATAGGTCCTGCACTTCGCATCGCTGGTGTTCCTGCCGGTGATCGTGTACGAGCGATCGCTCAGCTCCACCTTCAGATGCACGCCGTCGGTCACATTCACCGCATCGCCGTCGACCGCACAGGCTGAACCGGTCACGTCGGCGCACGTGTTGGCAAGCCCGCTCAACGGATCGGCATGGTTCGCCATCACACCTTCCAATACCGTGGAGGCGTTGTGCACGTCGCTGCGCGCGGCCGAATCCCATGCGGCCCGGCGCTGATTCAGATAGACCGGCACCGCCACCGCGGCCAGGATCGCCATGATCACCACCACGACCACCAGCTCCACCAAGGTGAACCCACGTTCGCCTTCGGCACGCCGTCGAAGCGCATGCCGAGCATCGTTCCGCCGCGCACTCTTCATTCGCGCATCACTCATCGGTTGCTTCCCTTCAGCCAACGCAGGTACCAGCAGGCATCAATCGCTCAGTTGCACACGGAGAAGTCCGGCGTGGGATTGGTGGACTTCACATTGCGGGCGGTGAACGTGGTGGACACATTCGAGGTGATCGGCTTGCCGCCGGAATACGAACCCGTTACCGGCGAGAACGTGAGCACCTTCTTCGTGCCGTCGAGTCCGAACACCTTCGTGCCGAACAGGGCGTCGTCCGAAGTGACGCCGCTGGACGACGAATGGTTCATCATCGATCCGAGCACCACATTCGAGCTCCACGAGCTCGCGCCCGCATCCTTGGTCTTGAGCACCAGCTTGCCGTACGTGTTCACCGTACCGTTCGACCATGTGGCCTCGTCGTATTGCAGCACCACGCACCGCTGCTTGCCGGCGGTGTCCCCCGGCATGATCATGGTGACCTTCTGCACCGCATCGTCGTACTCCATGGCGGAGGCGTACCGCGCATACCGGTCGATGCGCTGCGTGGCCGTGGCGATCTCGGAGGCGGACCTGGTGCGGATCGCATCCGTGGTGGTGGTGTGCAGGAACTGGATGATGGACGTGAGGAAGATGCCGGAAACAACCATGAAGATGAACATCGCCACCATCATCTCCACCATGCTCACGCCGCGCTGGCCACGCTCGGCGGCGAACAGGGCGCGCCTGCCGCCGTTCCGCTCGAACCCGAGCCCGCGCAGCACCCGCCGCGCGCCATCCATGGACTTATCACTCATGTTCTTCCCCGATTCCTTACCGACTTGCCCGATCCGCTTGACTTGCCTGCCCTGCCGCCTTGCCCGGCCACTCCGCCGGGCGGCCAGCATGCGCCGGACCGCATGCCCGATTCCGCACCATCGTCAGACGATGAGTTTCCAATCGGTGTTCACGTCGAGCACCGTGGACGTGGTGTAGATGCAGGTCTTGTTCTTCGTCTGATTGTCCGGCCACGTGACGCCGACGATCACGCGGATCACCGGAACATAGGTGTTGGCGGAGCCGGACTTGAACGCCTTGGTGACCGACTTGGTAGGAGTCCACACGTCGCTCGAGGCGTCGCCGCCGTTCACATAATCCAGGCCGTGATCGGGAAGACCCCATTCGCTGGCCGTCTTGACCTGCATGGTCCCCGACAGGCGGTATGCCTTCTCCACCACCGTGTACACGTTGAACTTGGACTGCTTGAAATCCTTGCCCGTGGTCACGCGCGCCGGGTGGATGAACTTGCCGGAGCCATCGGCCGTGGCCGCCCAACCCAGATCCTTGGTCTGCGTGGCGACGGTGCCGTTGACGGTGAACGCCCCGGCCTTCTCCAACGCCGTATAGGCGTTGTCCACATCGGACTCGCCCATGCCCTTGGTCAGCTCGTCGAAATAGGAATCGGAACTCACCGACGCGATCTGCGCCCGCACACGTTCCATGCCGTCGTCGCCGAGCGAAACCGCCGTGGAACGCATCTGCTGCGCGTACGAGGTGCGGATGGCCGTCACCGCGAACTGCGCCGCGGCCAGACCGACCATACTCAGCACCATTACGGCCACGATGGTCTCCACCAACGTGAAGCCACGCTCCCCTCGTTTCGGCATACGCCTACCCGGCACCACGCCTTCGGCCCCGCCTTCATGTGGGAAGCCGATGCCTCTTCTGAGCCCCATATTCAGCCTTCCAAACTGACGCGCACCCAACAGTGGGCACGCGATCAAGACCTGACAACACAACCACGCATTATCAATCTTTGCTCGACTATACCACGATATCGTGCCAACGTTTTCAAAACAGTGGGCGTCTCATAAACCGTGCCGTATTAGGTTTTTCGAGATTCTTCACATACAATGGCCACAGAAGTCTGCATATTTTATGCATACGTTACAGTCTGCGGTTCTGGCAAGCGCTGAAGCCCCGGAACCGCAGACGAACAAAGCCTCACAGTGGCGTGCGGGGCGGGGAGGAGGAGCCAATGAGCATGAGTGACGCCGCAGGAGCTCTGTTCAATTTCAGAAGGAAGAACAAGGACGACGGCGAGACCGCGACGCATGTCGACACCGGCGACATCCCGCAGGTGTTCGCACCCGCACCAAGCGGGGCCACGCCACGGCACGCGGCCGAGAACATGACGCTGCCCGAACCGGACATACCCGATGATGACGGCGCCACGGAGACGGACGAGGAGACCGAACGCGCCCAGGCGCTGGCCCTCGCGCAAAGCCTGAGCTTCCCGTTCGTCGACCTCAACGAATACCAGATCGACGAGAACGTGATGAAGCTCGTCCCCGACGAACTGTGCCGGCGCAACAACCTGCTGCCGCTGTCCATCATCAACGGGCGACTCACCGTGGCCATGGCCGACCCGAAGAACTTCGCCGCCGTGGACGACATCTCCGCCATCACCGGCATGCCCGTCATCGCCATGGTGGCCATGCCCTCCCAGGTGCAGGAATCCATCAACCGCTACCTGCGCGCCAACGCCGAGCTCGACGAGATCTCGCACGAGGTGGCCGTCACCGCCAAGAAGGAAGTGGACCTCGAAGCAGACGACGCCGAGGCATCATCCCCCGTCGCGCGATTCGTCACCCTGCTCATCAACCAGGCCATCGACGACCACTGCTCCGATATCCACATCGAACCGCAGGAGGACGGTCTGCTCGTCCGCTACCGCATCGACGGCGTGCTGCACGTGTTCCAGCGAGCGCCACGCGCCATGACCGCCGGCGTGATCAGCCGTATCAAGGTGATGTCCGACATGGACATCGGCGAGCGCCGCAAGCCGCAGGACGGGCGCATCACCGTGAAGCACAACGGCGAAAAGATCGATCTGCGTGTGGCGGCGCTGCCGACCGTGTGGGGCGAGAAGATCGTCATGCGAATCCTGAGCACCCCGGCGGGCAATCTGAAGGTAGAGGACCTGAACTTCAGCAAGCGCAACTTCGAGGTGTACTCCAAGGCGTATTCGCGCCCGTACGGCATGGTGCTGGTCACCGGCCCGACCGGTTCGGGTAAGTCGACCACCCTGTACGCCACCCTGGGCGACGTGGCCAAGCCGGAGATCAACATCATCACCGTCGAGGACCCTGTGGAATTCCGCATGAAGGGCATCAACCAGGTGCAGGTGAACAACAAGGCCGGCATGACCTTCGCGGCCGCACTGCGATCCATCCTGCGTGCCGACCCGGATGTGGTGCTCATCGGCGAGATCCGTGACGCGGAAACCGCGAACATCGCCATCGAGGCCTCGCTGACCGGCCATTTGGTGCTCTCCACCCTGCACACCAACGACGCTCCAAGCGCCGTGACCCGTCTGACGGAAATGGGCGTGGAACCGTTCCTGGTGAGCTCGTCGCTGGCGGCCGTGATGGCGCAGCGACTGGCCCGGCGTCTGTGCAGGAAATGCTGCAAGGCGGATCAGGCCACGCCGGTCGAGCTGAAGCTGATGGGCGTGCCGTACAAGCCGGGCGACCCGCTGCCCACCGTGTACCGGCCCGTTGGATGCCGCGAATGCTCCAACACCGGCTACCGTGGGCGCGTGGCCATCCAGCAGGTGATGGGCGTGGACGCCAAGATGGAGGACATGATCGCCAAGGGGGCCACGTCGCTGGATATTCAGGCGGCGGCCGAGGCGGCGGGCATGACGAGCCTGCGCGAGGACGGCTGGCAGAAGGTGCTGGAAGGCATCACCTCCGTGGAAGAGGTGCTGCGCGTCACCGTCTGACGGTTGGCGTTTGGGCGGTTTCGCAGCCTTGCAGGCAGGTTTGTTCCTCGGAGGTTCGCCCCCTGGCAAACGGCATCGTAGACTGTGCCGTCGGTTTCGTGGTTGTGACCGGCGGCATGGCATCGCCCATAACCTGCATACCTGCACTCCCCTACCGCTTGGTACATCCGCCCGCACATTCCAAGTCACACACGCAACGCTCCGGATGCCGGCCGACGAACGACCATCGACCGGCATCGAAACCCAAGTTTTTCAATGAAGAAAGCAACCGAGACTAAGGACAACACATGACTGATGCGGCAGAGCAGGCCGAATGGGATTCGGACAACGGCTCTTATCTGGCAGGTTTGAAGGGCGTGACCATTCCCGGCACCGCCCCTTCGCTGAACGAAACGCGCAAGCGCGGCCGGCACGGCTCCTCCGAGGACGCATTGCAGGCCGATTCGTCCGACATGATGGACATTTTCGAATCGCTGAACGGCAAGCCGGCCGTGCAGATGACCGTCGATTCGATCGTTCCGGCAAAGCCGGCCGGGCAAGGCGATGATGCGGCCGAGGAAGGCGATGGCGGTAATGGCGACAATGCCGGTAATGCCGGTGGAGAGCAGCCCCAGTCCACACCTGCCGTTCAAGAATCAGCTCAGGCATCCGGCCGGAACAACGATGGCGGCCCCGCCAAATCATGGTTCTCCAAGGCCGAGCCCGCCAAGCCGGCGCAGCGCCCCGCCCCATTCCCCACGGCGCACAAGCCCTCCACGCCGCCCGACGACGACTACTACACCATGCCCGGCGACCCGCACGGCGGCAGGACGGAAACCATGGAGCCACTCACGGCCCGCATGCCCGAGCTCGACCCCGAATTCACGCGCGGCACCGGCGCCGCGCCGCAGATCCCGCTGAGCAGCATCCCCTCGCCGCTGCCCGTCACCGATTTCGTGGTGCCGCAGACCACCGGCTCCGACAAGGACGCCATTCCCCCGCAACGCCTGGAAAAAGCGCGGCTCGTGGAGGAAACGCTGCGCGCCGAACACCCGGACGCGGACGACGAATTCGTGGCGGCCATCCGCCAGCTCGTCGAACTGAACGCCTCCGACCTGCACCTGGTGATCAACGACCCGCCGATGCTGCGCGTGGACGGCAAACTGCAACCCGCCAAGGGACTGAACGTGTGGGACAAGGACCACACCTTCGCCGCGGTGAAGACCATGACCAACGATCTGGAACTCGAACGCTTCAAGGATGACTTGGAGCTCGACATCTCGTTCTCCATCGGCGATCTGCTGCGATTCCGCGTGAACGTGTACCGCGACCGGCTCGGCATCTGCGCCGCGCTGCGAACCATCCCGACCGAGATCAAGACCGCCCAGCAGCTCGACCTCGACCCGCGCATCGCCGACCTGGCCATGCTGCCGCGCGGACTGGTGCTCGTATGCGGCCCGACCGGTTCCGGCAAATCGACCACGCTGGCCGCCATCGTCGACAAGGCGAACTCGGAGCGCGCCGACCACATCATCACCATCGAGGATCCGATCGAATTCGTGCACCAGCACAAGCGCTGCGTGATGAGCCAGCGCGAAGTGGGCACCGACACGAAAAGCTTCGCCGAAGCGCTGAAACGCGCGCTGCGCGAGGACCCGGACATCATCGAGGTGGGCGAGCTTCGAGACCTGGAAACCATCTCCACCGCACTGACCGCCGTGGAGACCGGCCACCTGGTGTTCGCCACCCTGCACACGCAGGACGCGGGCTCCACCGTGGATCGTCTGATCGACGTGTACCCGGAGAACCAACAGCAGCAGATCCGCGTGCAGGTGGCGTCCACGCTGCGTGCCGTGGTGGTGCAGACCCTGCTCCCCCGCGCCAGCGGGCACGGGCGCGTGCCCGCCACCGAGGTGATGCTCAACACCCCGGCCGTGGCGGCGCTGATCCGCGGCGGCAAGGCCCACCAGATCCGCACGGTGCTGCAATCCGGCGAAAAGGAAGGCATGCACACGCTCGACCAGGATCTGGCACGCCTGGTGAACAAAGGCACCGTGAAGTACGAGGACGCCCTCGCCAAGGTGCAGGTGCTCGAGGAATTCGAGAAGATGGCCGGCGCGCGTTCCGTGTTCTAAGGAGTCGCACCGGTTCGGACGACGCTCCCCTTTTCGATGGCATGGGCGGTGCGGAACGATTTGGCCGTTCCGCACCGCCCATGTGCTGTAGGGAGCGCCTGGAGCATTCTGTCGCGAAAACGCATGAAACCCCGCGTACACCGGCAAAACGCGACAAAAACAAGGCCGTTTTGTCGCGAAACGGCATGGATTCGCATGACTGGTGGGAAATCGCGACGACAGCTGCGAAGAACGGCTTGGGATAGACTGGGCAGGCGCGGCCGCTGTGAGGGAGGAGCGGCTTCAGACAGGCATGGAAAGAGGGACAGGCACACGATGAAGTTCTACGATGCCAACCGGCGCAGCTCGCGCATCGCGGCACGAATACTAGCCGTGCTGTTCGTCATCGGCGGCGGGCTCGGCATCGTCGGGAACCGGCAGATCTCCGGCAGCGAACTCGAATCCATTCGCACCGTGGTCGAATCCACGCAGTCGATACGCACCACGGCCAAGGCGAGCGCGGATTTCGCGCAAGGCACCGTGCATGCCGACGACTTCCGCAACGATATCGCCGCCACACGCAAAGCCATTGACTCATACGACGCGGTGGCCAAGGACCCAAACATCACACGGCTCACCTCGAATTCGCCGTTCGCCCGGTTCAGCCTCACGCCGCACGACACCCTGACCGGCGCCGTCGACCGACTGGAGAACGCCGCAAACGCCGTGCGGACGCAGACCGCCACGCTCATCAACAGCATGGAGACCACATTCGCTGATGATTTCCGCACGGACGGCGGGCATTGGCTGGTGCAGGTCGATGACCCCGCCAGTATCAACGAGCTCGTCGACCGGTACGGCAGGCAACGCTCGTACCAGACGCTGAGCGAGCATCTGGACGATCTGAAGAGTCTCTACGGCTTGGAACAGCAGGTGCGCCGGCAGGTAACGGATTCCATCACGAACCTGCATACGGCCGAGTCGAATGCGGCGCAGATCGCCGTGCCCGCGGATGCTTCAGCGCTGGACGCCGCGGGATGGATGGGCATGGCGCAATCGGTGGCGTCCGCATTGGGCGTGCAGGTGAAGCAGACCGACGTGTACGGATGCCCCGGCGTCGACGATGACGGCGGATGGGGCGACGATCTGGTGATCGGGTTTTTCTGCGGCGGCGAGCGGTCCAGCCGCAACGAGGTGAATATGCTGGTCACGCACCCGCAATGGCCGGCGGTGGAACGCAGCCCGCTACTCGTCGACTATACGAAGCATGAGCTGGCGCATCGATCGATCATGATCGTATGCGGCACCACCGAGCCCGCGAACGCCGCGAACAGGACGGAGGCTGTGACCAATTCGTATGCGGTGCAGTTCCTTGGCGCCAGTCGCGAGCGCATCGCGGACAGCCAGCAGGGTCTGGCGGCGTATGCGATGGACGCGCAGAGCGATCAGATTGCCCAGGCCATTCACGACGGAACGTGTGCGTGAGGCGCACGTCGCAGCGCGACGCACGGCAAAACATGACGTTTCGCATCCCGCCAAAGCCGGCATCCAACGCCGCGGATCCGCCCCATACCAGCATCGCAGCGCCGTGTCAATACCCTTGTATACGTTGAAGACCGTATCTTGTACATGCAGGGGGGCTTCCCGCACGCGCGGAAAGCTGAGATAGGCGAACGCCTGACCCTTTGAACCTGTTGGTTAGGACCAACGTAGGGAGCAGCGCAATGAGTGACAGCTCATACACTGACGGCACAGCAGCCGTTTCCGCAACCGATCCGATCCGCGAACGCATCGCGCAGGCCGTGAACGCCGTGCGCAAGACCACTCCGCTGGCGCAGTCGTTCACGAATTTCGTCACCATCAACCTGGTGGCGAACGCGCAGCTTGCCGCAGGCGGCACCGCGGCCATGAGCTTTCTGCCGGACGACATCGTGGACACCGCGAAGATCGCCGGTTCGACATACATCAACGTGGGCACGCTGCTGCCGTTCTACAAGGACGCGTTGGCGGACATCGCCCGGAAACTGCAGTACTTGGGCAAGCCGTGGGTGCTTGACCCGGTGGCCGCGGGCATCGGCAAGACCCGCACCGCCATTCTGCAGTCCTTCAAGGCCGCTCCCCCGACGGTGATTCGCGGCAACGCCAGCGAGATCATCGCACTGGACGCCATGTGGGAGCTCGGCGCACCGGCGAGAGCCGATGCCGAAACCACCCGTCCCGCCGGCGTGGAGGCCGTGGACGAGGTGGAGTTCTCCGTACAGGCCGCCAAGCGTCTGGCCCGGTATCTTGCGCAGCATGCGCCGAACGGCAAGGGTGCGGTCGCCGTGTCCGGCGAAGCCGATCTGGTGACCGATGGCGAGACCGTGTACCGTCTGCCCGGAGGCAGCTCGATGATGACGAAGATCACCGGCGCCGGTTGCTCGCTCGGCGGCGTGACCGCCACCTATCTTGCCGTGGCGGAACCGCTGACCGCCTCCCTGGCGACGTCGCTGCTGTACAACCGCGCCAGCGAGATCGCCGAACGCGAATCCAACGGCCCCGGATCCTTCCAGGTCGCGTTCCTCGACGCGTTGTGGAACATCACCGCCGATCAGGTCGCGGAATCGCGCATCCTCATCGGCTGATTGCTTTTCGGCGCGCGCGGCGGCTCTCCGCTTTCATGACCGTACGCGCCGGCTTCACGCATACCGTTCGTCCCATCCCATTCATTCATCCATACCATTGCGCCGCGTATGCCCGTACAGCGTATGCCCGAACAGAGCGCATACCCGAACACCGGTTCGTCTGCGCCCGAGGACTTGTGCATCATCGCGGCCTTACCGCCTTTCCCATACCGACAAAGGGGACAATAATGACCAACAATTATCCATACGCATCCATGCGCGACTGTTTCGATCTGAGCGCCTATTTCGTGGTAGGCCCCGAGGATTGCAAGGGCCGCCCGATCACCGACGTGGTGGACGACGCCCTGCGTGGCGGCGCGACCTTCATCCAGCTGCGCGCCAAGAAGATGGACGCCAAGGAACTCACCGAGACCGCTCGCGACATCGCGCAGATCATCGAGGACAACGGCAAGTCCGACACCGTGCCGTTCGTGATCGACGACCGTGTGGACGTGGTGTGGCAGGCCCGCAACAAGGGCATCAAGGTGGACGGCGTGCATATCGGCCAGAC
>ERZ808246.1273-NODE-1273-length-18503-cov-3.386004_pt1 | contig 18503 bp, 19 predicted proteins | sample MGYA00521083_ERZ808246 | MGnify/ENA primary metagenome ERZ808246 (study PRJEB31516, sample SAMN03275577) | gut metagenome | biome: mammalia-associated habitat; material: feces | host: Papio cynocephalus | place: Kenya | collected 2012-07-07 ... | reverse complement strand
CCACCCATAACTCCAGCAATACAAACAGGTTTTTCTCCGTCTGTAATAACTATATCATTATGAGTAAGAACTCTTAATTTTCCATCTAATGTAACCACTTCTTCATTATCTTTTGCATCTCTTACTAAAATATGATTACCTAAACTATTCTTATCAAAGAAATGAAGAGGTTGACCAAACTCAAGCATAACATAATTAGAAATATCTACTACATTATTAATTGATCTCATACCAGCTGCCGCAAGTCTTTTCTTAATAAATTCTGGACTCTCACCAATCTTAACATTCTTAACCATCTTAGCTAAATAGAAAGGACATTTATCTGTTTCTACATCTAAACTAAAATGTTTTTCTACGCTATCCTTTTCTTCCTTAAAAGAAAGTTCTGGAAGTTTTACAGGTCTATTTAAAATAGCCCCAATTTCATAAGCAAATCCAATATGGTAGTAGCAGTCATTATTTCTATGTTTATGAATATCAAGTTCATATAAAGTGTCATCTAAACCTAAAACCTTAATAGGATCATCTCCTACTTTTGCACTACTATCAAGTTCTTCAATTCCACGAGCATATGCCTCATCTGTCTTCTCTTCAAGTCCTAACTCATATAAAGCACAAAGCATACCATTAGACTCTACTCCACGAATCTTACTCTTCTTTATTACAAAATCTCCAGGAAGTACTGCACCAACAAGAGCAACTACAACCTTTAATCCTTTACGAACATTAGGTGCTCCACAAACAATTTGTAATACATCGCTTTCTGAAACAGCAACCTGACATACATGTAAATGATCACTATCAGGATGATTAACACAATCAACTACTTCTCCAACAACAAGATTATCAATATGATTAGTAATAACTTTCTCAACATTAATACCAGATTGTGTAATTTTAACAGCTAATTCTTCTAAATCTTGATCACTAATATCAATATAATCTTTTACCCATTCTAAACTAATCATCCTATTCACTCTCCTTTCTATCAAATACTCTACTCTCTCTTAAATCTGTATTATAGAAAACTCTACAATCATTTATATTATATTTAAGCATAGCAAGTCTCTCAGCTCCAAAACCAAAAGCAAATCCACTCCATACTTTAGGATCATATCCACTCATTCTAAGAACATTAGGATGAACAACACCTGCTCCACAAACAGTAATCCAACCATTATTTTTACAAATATTACATCCATGTCCCTTACAATTGAAACAACTAATATCAACTTCTACTGAAGGTTCAGTAAATTGATAATAACTAGGATGGAAACGAGTCTCAACATCATTACCAAATAACTTCTTACAAATAATATCTAAAGTACCTTTTAAATCACTTAAACTAATATTTTTATCAACAAGTAATCCCTCTATTTGCATAAATTGATGTGAATGAGTCGCATCATCATCATCTCTTCTATAAGTCTTACCCGGACAAATCATTCTAATAGGAACTTCACCTTTTCCTTTTAACATTGTTCTAACTTGAACAGGAGAAGTTTGACTACGAAGAAGAATCTCTTCTCCTTTTAAATAGAATGTATCTTGAGCATCTCTTGCAGGATGTCCCTTAGGAATATTTAACATCTCAAAGTTATATTTATCTTCTTCTATTTCAGGTCCATCTACAACATCATATCCCATAGACATAAATACTTCTTCAACATCTTCAATAAGTTTTTCAAGAATATTAGGGGCACCTGTTGTAATATTATAACTAGGTAAACTAATGTCAATTGCTTCACTCTTTAATTTTTCATTTAAAATAGCTGTTTCAAACTCATTCTTTTTCTCTTCATAAAACTCAGTAAAACTACTTCTAACTTCATTTACTCTTTGTCCAAATTCTTTCTTCTCCTCATTTGGAATATTTTTAATCTCTTGATTAAGTTCAGTAATTAACCCCTTTTTACCAAGATATTTTACTTTTAAATCATTTAAACTATTTAAGTCTGTTACACTTTTCATATCATTTAAAAGTAACTCTTTAACTTCTTCTATTTTCATTTAAAACATCTCCTTTTTCTAATAAAAAAAATAACTATAAATTTAAGGACGACTATTCGCGGTACCACCTTAATTCATAGTTATTTACTACACACTCAAATCTCTTAACGCAAGAATTACGCTTACTATTAATAAGAACTCCTAAGACGAATTCATATAACTATATTATCTGTTTCCACCAACCACAGACTCTCTAAAAATAATCATTATATTACTACTTCTTAATCAAAGTCGATAAACGTATTATAACACAATACTATTTTTTTTGTAAATATTTATTTATTCTGTAAATTATAAGCCTTATATAGGTTTTCAAAAATAGAATAAACAGTCATTTGACCAACCCCACCAGGAACTGGTGTTAAGTATTTATATTTAACTACTTCACGAGACACATCTCCACATATTTGATTATTATAATAATTAAAACCAACATCTACTAAACATACATTATTTCTAACCATATCTTGAGTAATAAAATTAGCCCTACCAACACTTGTAATAATAATATCTGCATGCTTTGTATACTTCTTTAAATCTCTAGTCTTAGAGTGACACATCGTAACAGTTGCATCTCTATTAATAAGTAAATTATATAGTGCTTTTCCAATATGTATACTTCTACCAATAATAACAACATCACGTCCTGCTAAAGAAATATTATAAAAATCAAATATCTTCATAATACCTAAAGCAGTACATGGAATTAAAGCATCACTCTTACCATCAACTAACTTAATTCTATTAATATCATTAACTCCATCTATATCTTTAACTGGAGATATATTATTTCTTATACTTTCATAATCAATATTATCTGGAAGTGGTAATTGTACAATTATTCCAGAAACTGATTTATTTTTATTATATTTTGAAATTACAGAATTAACTTCTTCAGTTGTTGCCTTATCAAACTTTTCTAATTTAAAATTAACTCCTAACTGATTAGCCATCTTTTCTTTTTGTTTAATATACTTATTGCTCGCAAAGTCATCTCCTACTTGAATAACTACAAGCGTTGTTTTAATATTTTTAAATTTTTCCTCTAAGTTTTCTAATAATTTATTTCTAACTAATTTACCATCTAATAACATAATACTCTAAAAAAGAATTACTTATACAGTAAGTAACTCTCCTTCTTTCTCCTTTAAAATTGCTTCTACTTTTTTATTATATTCATTAACTAAATCTTGGATATCTTTTTCCATACCCTTCTCTTCATCTTCAGGCATTTCTGCTTTTTTTACATCTTCTAATCCATCACGTCTAATATTTCTAATTGAAACTTTAGCATCTTCAGAAATTGCTTTTACTTGTTTTACAAGTTCCTTTCTTCTTTCTTCAGTAAGTTCTGGAATAATTATTCTAATAGTTTCTCCGTCATTACTTGGATTATATCCTAAATTTGATGCTAAAATTGCTTTTTCAATAGCTCCTAAAGAATGTCTATCAAAAGGCTTAATTAATAATTGTCTAGCCTCAGGTACTGAAATAGTTGCTAATTGTTTAAGTGGTGTTAAAACTCCATAATACTCTGCACTAACACCATCTAAACTTGAAGGATTTGCTCTACCAGCTCTAACTGTAGTAAATCTTTTTTCTAAGTTTTCAATAGTCTTATCCATCTTTTCAGTTATATCTAATATTATAGTTTCACTATCCATTAATTCATCTCTCCTTACAAATATTATATTATATTAAATAAATAAAATAAAGAAAAAAGCACTAAAAAGTGCTTACGAAAATAACAAATATTATAAATAATATAAATAATCCCATAAAAATCAAAAATAACCAATAAGCAATTCTACCTAAAGAATCATCGTTTGCTTCATTTATTTTTTCATTTATTTTATTAAAAGTATCATTACTAACATCAGTAATCTTCTCACCTATTTTATTTAAAGAAACTTCATTAGATACATTTAACTTAGAACTTATCTTATTAACAGCATCACTACTAATATCACTTATTTTATTAATAGCTCCTCCACCAATATCACTAATCTTTTCATTTATTTTATTAAATTTTAGATTTTTAAATTTATACTTTTTCTTTTGATTATTATTTATATTACTCTTTTCTATTTCTTCAGATAAAAGGTCTATATCAAAAACACCAGAATCATCATAATCAAGATCATTTACAACATCATTTACTCTATCATATAAAGTCTTCATTTGTTCTTCTATATTTTTCAATTTTACTGTCTCATCACTTGTAAGACCTTCTTCTACTTGAATATCTTCTTTTTCATCTTTTTTTAGTTCTAATTTTTCTTTTATTTTTTCTTTATCAATATTCTTTGTATTATCAACTTTCTTCTTATTAGAATCAACTGCTACAATAGTATCCCTAATAGGTCTATTATTCTTCATTTTCTTCTTATACTTTTTATCGTTTACAATAATATCTTCTCTAATGTTAGATGATTTTTTATTTTCTTTGTTCTTTTTTTGTTTATTAGAATTTTCTTTCTTTTCAAACCTACCTTTTTTATTACTTTTTGTAGTAACTGGCCTCTTCATTTCTTCTTCTATTTTTTTCTTATCTAAAACAGGTAAAGTTTCACTCTTCTCTTCTTTTATTGAATTTTCTAAATCTTCTATTTGTTTATCAAGCTTTTTAACTGCATTATTAGAACTCTTTTTTGCCATAAAATCATCCCCTTATTACTCGCTTTATTATACCAAAAAAACGTCAAATTTCAAGAAAAAATAAAATTAGATAAAAATATTTTTTTATTTTACAAATTTTTTTACACTACTTTTTATCTTCTTTATTTTCAGTATTCTTTTTATCAATATTAATTGTATCTTTTTCTACCTTTTTTAAATCTAATCTATCTATATAAATTATGCGAGTATCATCATTTTTATCATCTTTTATAATTTCACTTTTCATCTCTTACTCCTCATTAGAAAGAAAAAACTAACGATAATCGTTAGTTAATTATAATTACTTACTAAATATTATTTAGCAGCATCATTAATTTGACTCATAACTTCATCTGCAAAGTTTTCTTGTTTCTTTTCAATTCCTTCTCCAACAGCGAATCTAACCATAGATTTGATTTCTCCACCATTGTCACTTACATATTTAGAAACTGTTAACTTATTTTCCTTAATGAATGCTTGTTCTTCTAAAACGATTTCTTTATAGAACTTATCAATTCTACCATTAACCATTTTTTCAATAATATTTTCTGGCTTACCAGCAGCTTCATTCTTAACTTGTTCAGTAACTACTTCTCTTTCATGTTCAACCATTTCAGCTGGAACACCTTCTCTAGTTAATGCAACTGGACTCATTGCTGCAGCTTGCATAGCAACATCTTTTGCTACTTCTTCATTAGCACCTTTTACAACAATAATAGTACCAATCTTACCACCTAAATGGATGTAAGTACCAAATGTTTCATCATCTGCTTTAGTTACCTTTTCAAAACGTCTAAAACTTAATTTTTCTCCAATTTTAGCAGTTAAAGCAACTAATTTATCACTTACAGTTTCATCTCCATCTTTGATTGCTAAAACATCTTCATTAGTCTTAACATCATTCTTTAAGATTTCATCTAATAAGTAATCTACAAATCCAGTAAATTCTGCATTCTTAGCAACGAAATCAGTTTCTGAGTTAACTTCAACCATAACAGCTGTATTACCATCAACTTTAATCTTACATAAACCTTCAGCAGCAATTCTACTTTCTTTCTTAGCAGCCTTAGCAATTCCTTTTTCTCTTAACCAGTCAACTGCCTTATCCATGTTACCTTCACATGCTTCAAGTGCTTTCTTACAATCCATCATTCCAGCACCTGTTTTTTCTCTTAATTCTTTTACATCACTTACAGTGTACATATATTTTCCTCCTTATTTAAATCAACTAATCATATTATATAATATTTTTCTAAAATTCCAAAGAAAAATCTACAAAAAAAGGAGTATTAAGCAACACTCCTTTAAAAGTAAACTTTATTATTTAGTTAAAGCTTCAACTAAATCTTGTTTTTTCATTGCAGAATAACCTTTTACTCCAGCTTCTTTTGCTCTATCTTTTAATTCTGAAAGAGTTAATGCTGATAAATCTTCAGTATCTTTTTCTTCTGCTTTTTCTTCTTTTACTTCTGAAGTCTTAGCTGCTTCTTTTTTTTGTGTTCTCTTTTCAGCTTTTGCTTTGTCATCTTCTGAAACAAAATCAATAACTTCATTCCCATTAGCTTCAGCTATAGCATTAGTAAGTACTCCGATTAATAACTTAACTGAACGAACAGCATCATCATTACCAGGAATAACATAATCTACCATATCTGGATCACAGTTAGTATCTACGATACCAAATACAGGAATTCCTAAAATTCTTGCTTCTTTAATAGCAATATCTTCTTTACGAGGATCAACAATTACCATAGCTTGTGGTAATCTCTTCATTTCACGAATTCCTCTTAAGTTTTTATTTAATTTTTCATATTCTTTTTTGATTTGGATAACTTCTTTTTTAGGTAATGCTTCAAAAGTACCATCAGTTTCCATTTTTTCAATTTCTTCCATTCTTCTAATTCTTGAACGGATTGTCTTGAAGTTAGTTAATGTTCCACCTAACCATCTTTCATTTACAAAGTACATACCAGTTCTAGTAGCACATTCTTCAGCTGCTTCTTGAGCTTGTTTCTTAGTTCCAACATATAAAACTTTTCCACCATTAGCAGCGATTTCTTTCATAGCATTATATGCTTCTTCTAACTTCTTAACAGTTTTTTGTAAATCGATAATATAAATATCATCTCTTGTAGTGAAGATATATTCCTTCATTTTTGGATTCCATCTTCTCTTTTGGTGTCCAAATTGAACACCTGCTTCTAATAAATAATTCATTGATACAACAGTCATAATTTAATTCTCCTTCGTTATTTTTCTTCTATTAGTTTCAAAAACTTATCACCAATTAGGCACTAGATAAATAAATTCACTAATATGTTTATTTTTATTTAGATAAAGCTTCGATAATTTCAGCTTTCTTCATTCCTGCAACACTAATATTCTTTTCTGCAGCTACTTCTTTTAATTCAGCAACTGTCATTTTAGAATAATCTACTGCAGCTTCTTCCTTCTTAGTTTCTTTTTTAGTTTCTTTCTTTGCAGCCTTTGTAGCTCCTCCAACAGTAACTTCAACACCTTCTACCTCAGTAGCTGGAGTTAATTTACCAGCTTTACCATCTTTAGCAATTTTAACTAAATCAGTAAATGCTTTTGGATCATTGATTGCTATTTCAGATAACATTTTACGGTTGATTTCAACACCTGCTTTTGTTAATCCTTCAATAAATCTTGAGTAAGAAATATCATTTTGTCTACAAGCAGCATTGATTCTTGTAATCCATAACTTTCTGAAATCTCTTTTCTTTTGCTTTCTGTCTCTAAATGCATATTGTCCTGAATGCATTAATTGTTCTTTAGCTGTTTTATATAATCTATGTTTACTTCCAAAGTAACCCTTAGCTTGTTTTAATACTTTTTTATGACGAGCTTTTGTAACTGCTCCATTTTTAACTCTTGCCATGTTTCTTCCTCCTTCTTAATATATAGATTAGATAATATTCTTTAATCTATTTTGATCTGCCTTGCTTAAGTTAGATCCCTTTCTGCATCCTCTATTAAAGTTAGCATTTTTACTTCCAGTATTATGTCTACTTCCTGGTTTTCCAATTTTAATATCATTTTTACGTTTTGTAACTACTTTAGCTGTTCCTTTATGTGTTTTAATCTTTGGCATAAATTTTTCCTCCTACTAATTATTTGTCTTTTTTTGGTACTAATAACATAGTCATTGTTCTACCATCTAACTTAGGTTTTTGTTCTATATCTGCGTAATCCTTTACTCTGTCGGCAAAACGTTCAAGAACCTCCTTACCAAGTTCAGTATGTGCCATTTGGCGACCTTTGAATCTTATAGTAAGCTTTATTCTATCCCCTTTTTCTAGATACTTTGTTGCATTTCTAAGTTTAGTTTCAAAATCCCCAACATCAATAACAGGTGATAAACGATACTCTTTAAGTTCAGACATATTAGCCTTTTGTTTCTTTAAAGCTTCCTTTGCTTTCTTTTGTTTTTCATAACGGAATTTATTATAATCCATTACTTTACAAACAGGTGGATTTGCATTTGGACTAATTAAAACTAAATCAAGTGATGCGTAACTTGCTAAAGTACGAGCATCTTGAATAGGTTTAACTCCAACTTGTTCTCCATTTGGACCAATAACAAGAACTTCACGAGCTTTGATTTGATCATTAATCAACATGTTATCATTATTCTTTGCGATACCTAACACCTCCATAAAATAAGAAAAGCAGATATAAAATTTATATCCGCTAAGACACATAATAAAGTAAACTTCATTATATATTTGGCTTTTAACCTATCACTATTCGCTGATCAGGTGGATATAAATCTCTTTCCTTTTTTTCTCGACTAGTAATATTATATGCATCTAGTCCTTATTTGTCAACATTTTTTTTAATTTATAATTTATAGTTATAATTCATAATTTGTATTTATGCATTATAAACATTATTCAATGTTTTTTACTAAAATATTTTCCTATTTAATTAATATATACTATTTATTTTCAGAATCATTCTTTTTAACTTTAACTTTAGGTCTTGATAAACCAACATAAGTAGCTGCAGCTCCATTAAAAGCTGCTAATCCTAAAGCAGCTGCAAATCTTCTGTCTTTAGCATTATCTTCATCACTTTGTTTAATTGTCTGAGACTTATCATAGTTAACACGACTTACAACTAAAGATGAGTAATTTCCTTTTTCTTCTGTTTCTTCTACTTTTTCAGTTTCAGTATTTACAGCATAAACATTTCCACCATTATTAGTAAATTCACTAATATAAGCATTAATCTCATCATCTGTTAAATCATCTAAAGTAAAAGTAGTATGTTGACGAGAATACTTATCTTTTCCATCACTATTTGTTGTTTTATGAGTTGGAGTATAAGAATCATATTTAATTCTATTATTTATTCCTTTTATACTTTCATATCTTTCAGTAACAGTTGGTTCTCCTCCTAATGTATCATATGTAGTATCTGTAACTGAATATGTTTTGATATCGTCATTTATAATAGGATCTCCTACAGAAAGACCATTTACAGGTAAACGATTAACTATAGTATATCCTCCAACTAATATACCAGCAGCAACACCTAAACTAGTCAAAGTTACACGTAAATTTTTCATATATATACCTCCGAATATATATAATATCATAAATATATAGTTTGTAAAATGCCATTAGTCATAATAATATTTTATATCATTCATTACATATATTAATAAAATAATCAATTATCTTACGAGAATCTTCATCAAAATCATAACTAATCTCAGGATGCCACTGAATACCTACATTAAATGTAGAAGAAGTAAGTTCAATTCCTTCAATAAAACCATCACTACTAGTAGCAACAACACTATAATCATTATCAACACTTACATGATAATTATGAAAACTATTAACAAGTACTTCTTCTTTACCTAAGATATCATACAATTTAGAATTCTTTAAAATTTTAACTGTATGAGTAAAACCTTTATCATCTTCTTGATAATGATTTATATTTGTATCATTCTTATAAACCTTAAAATCTTCCTTATAACAACTCATAAGTTGCATACCTAAACATATTCCAAGAACCTTTTTATCCTTTTCAATACATCTTTCAAGTAGATATTTATCAAACGGAGTTATTTTAAATCCACCAGGAAATATTACTCCATCTACCATATCTAAATACTTCTCCATATTTTCCTTTTCTTTATCAGTTAAAGGAGAAAATTCATTATATCTAGTATCCATATAATCATAATCTTGTACTTGAACTATTGGTAAAACAAAACCACCTGCTTTTTGAATAGTTCTTCTTAATCTTTCACTTAAATATAAAATACATCTCCCGTCTTCTAACCTATTATATCTAAGTGGTATTCCAATTACTGCCATAAAATCACCAAAAATAGTATAAAAAAAGAAAAAAGGAAAATCAACGACTTTCCTAATTTTTATTGAAATTTAATTCTTTCATTTACATAGTCAACTACTTCATCAACTTTTAAAGTAATTTGTTCCATAGTATCTCTATCTCTTAAAGTAACTGTGCCATTGTTAATAGTTTCATCATCAACTGTTAAACACCATGGTGTACCACAAGCATCTGCTCTTCTATATCTCTTACCAATACTACCAGATTCATCATAACTAGTCATAAAGTTTTTACTTAACATATTGTAAATTTCTGCAGCCTTTTCACTATGATATTTCTTAGCAAGAGGTAATACACATACTTTATATGGAGCAAGATATGGAATAAACTTCATAACTTCACGAGTATCTCCATTCTCAAGTTTCTCCTCAGTATAACTATTATCTAAAATAGCAAGAGTTAATCTATCACATCCAACAGTAGATTCAATTATATATGGAATAAATTTTTCATTAGTTTCTGGGTCTAAATATTCTTGAGAATTACCAGAATACTCTTGATGTCTTCCTAAATCATAATCAGTTCTATTATGAGTACCATTAATTTCTCCCCATCCAAATGAGAACTTATATTCAATATCACATGCTTCTTTAGCGTAATGAGCTAATTTTTCATGATCATGGAATCTTAATTTATCTTCACTAATTCCTAAATCCATAAAATACTTCTTAGCATAATCTTTAAAATATGCATAAAGTTCACTATCTGTTCCCTCACGACAGAAAGTTTGATATTCCATTTGTTCAAATTCAATTGTTCTAAAAGTAAAGTTTCCAGGTGTAATTTCATTTCTAAATGCTTTACCAATTTGTCCTATACTAAATGGTAACTTAGCACGCATAGTTCTTTGTACATTTAAAAAGTTAACATACTCTCCTTGTGCATTTTCTGGTCTTAAATAAACTTTGTTTTTACCATCTTCAGTAACTCCTCTATGAGTTTCAAACATTAAATTAAATTGTCTAATATCAGTATAATCACTCTTACCACACTTTGGACATGGAACTTTATGTTCTCTAATATAATCCATCATTTCTTCTTGACTCATTCCATCAGCATGAGCATTCTCATCAAAGTCATCTATTAAATTATCTGCTCTATGTCTTGTTTTACAACTCTTACAATCAATTAGTGGATCAGAGAAACTTCCGACATGACCACTTGCTTCCCAAACTCTTGGATGCATTAAAATTGCTGCATCTACTTCATATGCATTAGGTCTTTCTTGAATAAATCTTTTTCTCCAAGAATCCTTAATACTATTTTTAAGTCTTGAACCTAATGGACCATAATCCCATGTATTAGCAAGACCTCCATATATTTCACTTCCTTGGAATATAAATCCATATTGTTTACAATAATTTACTAATTTTTCCATTGTTAATTCTGCCATATATTAAACCTCCAAATATTTTATTAAATCTTCTTTCTCATTAAATATTTTTATATAATTCAAAATAGAATAATCATTAAACTTTTCTTTTATAAGTTTTGTAATAAACTTAATCAAATCATAATAATATCCATCTTGATTATAGATAATTATCTCTTTTGTACTTTCAATTGTACGATTATCCTCTAACATGCTGAATAACTCAGCCAAACTCCCGGTACCACCAGGAAGAATAAGTACTTTAGAAGCTTCATTATAAATTCTTGCTTCTCTTTCAAAAGTATTTTCTACATAAGTGCAATCTACATTAAATAAACTAGTATCTTCATTATATAATTTTAATGTATAAATTTTTATATTTCTATGAGCCTCATTAAAGTTATTTAGTATTTTTCCAAACATACCTTCATTTGAAATGCCGCCTATAATTAAATCATAGCCATAATCTGCCAATGCCTTACTTATAAAATCAGCATCTTCAATATACTTTTTATCTATTTCTGGATGTGAAGAACATCCTATAAATAATTTCATTCTATCACCTTCTAAAATAAAAAAACTCCTAGAATAATGTAAGGACGAATTAATATCCGCGGTTCCACCTTACTTATTCTAGAAGAATCAGCTCTTATCTATACTGCTCTGGGCTTTCCACACCCGTCATCACACTTATTGCAATTAATATAACCCGTTTTTTATAAGTTGTCAATAGATTACACTATTGATTTAACTATTTATTAAGTAATAAAAAGAAAAAATATCTTTTTAAAAAGTAATTTTCATAGAAACTTATAACTTATTATAATAACGCATTTTATAAAAATAAACTTTATTTGCACTATAAATAATGCTAGAATAAATAAAAAGGAGGATAAAAATGGAACATGATAAAACAGTTCTTGGTAATAAAAGAAAAGACTATTTAAACTGGGATGAATTCTTTATGGGAATTGCAAAACTTGCTGCAGGTAGAAGTAAAGACCCAAATACTCAAGTTGGAGCGTGTATCGTTAGTGAAGATAATAGAATTCTATCTATCGGATATAATGGAGCACCTAATAACTTTAGCGATGACATATTTCCTTGGAGTCGTGAAGGAGACGATATAAACACAAAATACATGTATGTATGCCATGCTGAATCAAATGCAATAAATAATTATTTAGGAAGTAGAAAAGATCTTCGTGGAGCAAGAATATATGTAGACCTATTTCCATGTAATGAATGTGCAAAAGATATTGTCCAAGCAGGAATAAAAGAAGTTGTATACTTATCTGATAAATATAATGGAACTCCAGGAAATATAGTATCAAAAAAAATATTTGATACATGTAATGTTAAATATAGAAAATTAGATGATGAAAGTCAAAGAATTATTAAACTATCAATCATACCAGATAAAGAATTAGAATATTTATAAAAATAAAACAAGAAAATAATATAGTAATATATACTTTCTTGTTTTTTGTTTAATAATTTTTAAAAGAAATAATACTAATTAACGTTAAGCCTTCTCTACTTCTTTATATTCTTTTCCTTTTAAATCAATTATTGCTTTTTTAATAGTTAAATTCTTCTTTAATTGTCCTGTTGCTTCATTAGAAACAACTTCTTCTTTTTCAATTCTTTCTACATTATCCATTCCAGAAATTACTTTACCAAATGCAGCATAATCTCCATCTAAATAAGTACTAGTTCCTAACATAATAAAGAATTGACTTCCGGCACTATCCTTATCATTACTTCTAGCCATTGAAATAACTCCCTTAGTATGTTTTAAATTATTTTCAAAGCCATTATTAGTAAACTCTCCTTTAATAGAATAACCAGGTCCTCCTGTTCCAGTACCATCAGGATCTCCTCCTTGTAATACAAAACCAGGTACTAATCTATGGAATGTATTATTATCATAGAAACCACTCTTTACTAAAGAAATAAAATTATTAACTGTATTTGGAGCAACATCTGGATATAACTCCATAACAACAGAACCATAATTTTCAATATACATAGCAACTACTGGATTCTCAGTATCATAATCATCTAATTTTGCTTCATTACCTTCTATATCATAATTAATATTCATTAACTTTTCCTCCTTCTTTTTGCTTTCTTCATTTTTTTGTGGAATCATAACTGCTGCTATAACAATCACAACAAGTAAAATTATAATTCCAATAATCATAAACATTTTATTTCTATTCATACTATATCCTCTCTAAAATATCACGAGCAGCAACTAACCCAGTAGCAGCAGCAGTAACAATATTACCAGCCTTTCCTGCTCCATCACCAATAAAATAAACATTTGCTTTTTCTAACTTAAAGTTATTATCTGTTTGAATTTCATTACTAAAGAATTTAATTTCAGGTCCATATAAAAGTGTATCATCATTATTAACCCCAGGAATTATCTTATCAAGTTTTTCTAATCCTTCTAAAATATTAGTAATAATTCTATGTGGCATTACAAGTGCTAAATCACCAGCAACGCAATCTTTTAAAGTTGGTTCTATAAAACCTTTATTAATTCTATGCCACTCACTTCTTCTGCCATTTCTTAAATCTTTAAGTGATTGAATAATAGGCTTTCCATCTCCCAATACATTAGCAATGCGCGCAATACTTTCTCCATAAAGACGTGTATTAGTAACAGGTTCAGTTAATGTTACTTTAGAAATAAATGCAAAATTAGTATTATTACTCTTTATATCCTTAAGAGCATGTCCATTAACACAAATATATCCATAATAATTTTCTTTAGCGACAAAACCACCAGGATTTGTACAGAATGTTCTAATTTCATCACCATAAGTATCAGTCTTTATAAATATAGTAGGATCATAAATTATATTTGTAATATCTTCCATTATATCTTTTCTAACTTCAACTCGAACTCCAATTTCTATACTTTGAGAAAGATAAGGTATTTCATATTTATCAGCAAGTTCTTGAATCCATTTAGCACCAGTTCTACCAGGAGCAACTATTATATTTTTACCTTCAATTACTTCACTCTTTTTTCCTTTTTCATAAGTTACTAAATGTTTTGATTCACTCTCTGTCTTAATATCAATAACATTTGCTCTTTCAATTAACGTAACTCCTTTATCTTCTAAGTAATCACATATTCCTTGAATATATTCAGGTAAATGATCACTTCCCAAATGCTTTTGTTTAATAAGTAAAAGTTTTGACCCAGCAATTGCAACCTTTTTTCTAATTTCAATTGCCTCATCCATATTACTTGGATAAACATCTGCATCCATCTTAAATTTATTAAATATTTCTTCCGTCTCATCAATTAATTTATAAGCATCACTTTCACTCATATACTTAGTTAAATCACTTTTACCAAGACGTGGAATAAAATTAAGTTTTCCATCAGAGAAAGTACCTGCTCCACCATAACCAGCTAATATTGCACAAGGATTACAATTTTGACAAGGAACTCCTTTCTTATTCATAGGACAAACTCTATGTTCAACACTACTACCCTTATCTAGCAAAGCTATTTTTAACTTTTTATTCTTTGTAATTAACTCATAGGCACTAAATAACCCAGCAGGTCCTGCACCAATTATAATAACATCATATTTCATCTTATCACCACTTAATATAATACCATATAAAAAAGTAAAGTTTAAAGTAAAATACAGAAATTTCACAAAGAAAACATAAATATAAATAAATATATGTTAAAATATATTAAGGTGATAATATGACAAGAGAACAATTAAATGAAGAAAAACAGCAGGAAATATTCAAAGAACAAAACAAAGAAAATATTAAAAAAATAGTAAAAAAAGTTATGAAAATATTATTAATAATTTTAGTTATAGGAACAATTTTTTTCTCCTATACAACATACATCTCATCAGTCAAAATTAAAGTTAGAGAATACCGTATTACAGATAAAAAAATTCCTGCTTCATTTAATGGATTAAAAATAATTCAACTAACTGACTTACATTACGGCACAACAATGTTTAATGAAAATGTTAAAGACATTATAAAAATGACAAATGATAGAAATCCAGACTTAATCGTATTTACTGGAGACCTAATTGATAAAGATTATAAATTAACAAATAAAGAACAAGAAAAAATTATAAAAGAATTAAAAAAATTATCTGCAAGTCTTGGAAAATATGCAATTATTGGTGATGAAGACAATGAAAAAACAAATACTATTCTAAATCAAGCTGATTTTACAATACTAAAAAATGAGTCTGAATTAATTTATCAAAAAAACAACGACCCTATTCTTTTAGTAGGACTTTCAAGTAATTCGAAGAATCAAAATATTGAAAAAGCTTACTCTTATTTCAAACAAGATGTTTTTAATTCTGATATTTACACAATTACACTTCTACATGAACCAGATACAGTAGATGACATAATAGGAACATATAATAGTGATTTATTCCTAGCAGGACACTCAAATAATGGAAACATAAGACTTCCATTTATAAAATATTCTATATTCAAAGTAGATGGTGCTAAAAAATATGACCAAGACTATTACAATTTAGGTAATTCAAAGTTATATATATCAAGTGGTTTAGGTACAACAAATCAAAGTAATATAAGACTTTTTTGTAGACCATCTATTAACTTCTTCAGATTGTCTACTCAATAATAAATTACATTAATAACTAATTTTTAAAATAATTAATAATCTTTTGAAAGATAGAAATATCTTTCTTTTCTTTTGTAACTTTTTTATATATTTTTAAATTTCCTATAACTTTATCATTCAATTTAACAACAACTTTTCCACAAACATTATTAGTATAAACTTTATCTAGCTCTACTAATGTTGATATGTTTTCTAATTCAGTATCTTTTAAAGGATAATAAAATGAATTCTTTATATAAATATCATCTGTTATTAAACTCTTATCAAATTTAAATGTATTTTTATCAACTATTTTATATAATTTATAAATAGAAAAATATTTTTCATATAAAGATTCATGTCTATTATATATATCACTATCGTCTAATGAAACTATAATTAAACTCATATTATTTTTAGACGCATATGAAACTAAAGTTTTACCAGCACTTGGTGTATAACCATTTTTACCACCAACACAATATTTATAGTTATTTAAAAGAGAAACTCTATTATACCAAAGATAACTTTTAAGGGATGACTTACATCTATATTTTTTTGTATTTACAATCTTTCGATAAGTACTATTCTTATAAGCATATTTAGCAAGCAACGACATATCATAGGCTGTAGAATAATTTTTAGTTTCTTCATCAAGTCCATGTGGATTAGAAAAAGTTGTATTTACCATTCCTATTTCTTTTGCTTTTTCATTCATAAGTCTAACAAAATCAGCTTCATTGCCAGAAACATTTATCGCAAGAGTTATTGCTGCATCATTTCCACTTCTAAGCATTAAACCATATAATAAATCTTTAATAGTAATCTTTTCACCTACTTCAACATAAATATTAGTCCCATACATTTTTAATACTTCATCACCTACTTCAACAGTTTTATTGATATCTATATTTTCAAGGGTAACAATACAAGTCATAATTTTTGTAATTGAAGCAATCAAATGTCTAGAATTAGAATCATTCTGATATAATATACGTCCACTAAAACTTTCCATAACCACAGTTGGAGTACTAGCAAATACATTATAATTAAATAAAAAAATAAAAATAAAGATACTAAAAATAAGTTTTTTCATTAAATTCACCTAAAGAAATATATGAAAATTTCTAAAAAAATAGTAATATAACATATAAATTTCAAAAAAAATATATATAATATGTATACAGGAAGTGAAAGTATGAAGAAAAAGTTACTTATAGTTTTAATTATAATAATATCTATATTTGGTATTTTAAAATATAAAAATTATGATATTGAAAATTTAATAAATGAAGGACTTGCTAGTATAAATAGTAAATACGGTGATTTAAAAAGTTTTATATCAAAAGGTAATTTAATAAAAAATAGTGAACTTGCTTTTTTAAAAGACTCTAATGTCGACTATTCAAATTATAATGTAAATACTACAACTTCTCCTTACTATAACCTACTATCTGATAAAGAAAAAGATTTATATAAACAAATATACGCAAATGCTGATAATATGAAAAAAACATTTATACCAAAACAAGATATAACTAAAGATGAACTTGATGAAACAATAACTGCAATTTATAATGATAGTCCAGAATTGTTTTGGATAGACACAAGTTATTCATATAAGTATTTATTAAACGGAAAAGTTGCTCAAGTAACTTTAAATTACAATTCAACCGCAAATGATATAGACAATGCAAAATACTTATTCAATTACTCAGCTAATAAAATAATAGAAAATGCAAATAATTATAGTACTGATTACGAAAAAGAAAAATATGTCCATGATACAATAATTAATATTGCAGATTATGATTCAAATGAAAAATTAAATCAAAGTGCTTACAGTGCCTTAGTAACTGGAAAAACTGTATGTGCTGGTTATACAAGAGCATTTCAATATATTATGAATAAATTAGGTATAACTACTTACTATATAACTGGAAAAAGTGAAGGACAAAATCATGCTTGGAATATTGTTAAATTAGTTAGTGATTATTATAATATAGATTTAACCTGGGATGATCAAATTAGCATTTCATATAAATATTTTAATAAAACTGATGAGCAATTTAATGACTCTCATAAAAGATCAACTATATCAGAAAATCTGCCTAAATGCTATGGTACAAAATATCAATATAAAAAGAAATTTATAAATTATAGTACAAATAATTATGATGAAAAATACATTGAAGAAAAGACAAAAAATAAAAATAATTACAACAACAATAAGCAAAATAATTATAGTTCTATAAATAATTATGTTTCAAGTGATGATATTAATTCAACTGATTCTTACGATACCAATGACTATAATGTTAAAAGTAACGATAACTAAAATTAAGAACAAAGGGCAAATTAAAATTTGACTTTTTAGTTGTCACCAACCAAAATTCCTACTTCATAGATAGAGTAACCTCTATT